>Ga0265298_10000781_pt1 | contig 46747 bp, 62 predicted proteins | sample AusTroGonzalo_MG_3_FD_193486 | JGI IMG/M metagenome (GOLD analysis project Ga0265298, IMG submission 193486) | Bovine rumen microbial communities from tropical cattle in Woodstock, Queensland, Australia - Gonzalo_01 | ecosystem: Host-associated > Mammals > Digestive system > Stomach > Rumen ...
GGTCGGGGCGAGCCCGTTTTTTGTCTAGCTGCATATACAAAAAAGCGGTAACAATGGCGTTTTTAGCTCAAATTCGCCACTTTTTTATTTTGAGTAAAATGGCCGTTGAAACGTGGCCGGATTTTTCCCCGAAAAAATATTTGCAGATATGAAACGAAACTAGACGCCCCAACGCTTCGGGGCGTTTTTCATTTGTGGAAAATTTGTTGAAAATGTGGATAAAATGTTTAACGTTTTTTCCGGGTGGCCTTTGGTGGTAATGGTAACTTTTTTTGGTAATGGTAACAAAATTTTTTATAAATTTACAACCGATGCACCGCCTTTCTGTTAATTCCGTATGTGGAAAGCGGTAAACTGTTTCCCATAAGGAGTTAAAAAAATGGCGAAAGGCGAAAGCATAGGAGTTCGGGAATTTGCCCGACAGGTGGGATGTTCTCACGTATTGATCATCAATTTAATCAAGGCTGGAAAAATGCCGCAAAACAAAGATGGCACGATTCCGCTGGATGAAGGTCTTGTCGCTTACGAAAACCGAAAGAAGAAAAAGGAACCGAAGGACAAAAAAGAAACAAAGGGAAAAAAGGCAGCATCGAAAAAGAGGAAAAAGACAACCAAAATAAAAGAGTTGCCCGACGATGATCCGCCCGAAGATGGTGAGGAAGTGGCGGAACCAGCACCGAAACTTACATCGGAAAAACTAATTTCCGCCCGTGACATTACGACACAATTCAACAAGGCCCGCCTTGCCGAAAAAACCTATCAAGCGAAGTTGCGCGAAATCGAATACAAGTTAAAAAGGGGTGAACTTGTCGCCCGTGCAGATGTAGAAGCGGATGCGGCCACGGTTGCCGCCGAAGTCCGGGAACGATTGACTTCAATTCCCGTAAGGATTTCTGCATTGTGCGAACACCAGCCCGCCCGAAAGATTGAAGAAGTAATGACCGATGCCATACAGGATGCGCTCATTTCTTTTTCGAAATCAAAATTCGTAAAGGCCCCCGCTGATGGCAAATGATTGGAGCAAGACATTTTTCAAGGTTTGCCGTCCGCGTTCACGCTTGACGGGTTCGCAATGGGCGGACAAGTTTCGCTATGTTGCGCCCGGAACTTCGCCGGAGCCGGGTGATTGGCGCACGGACCGTGTACCGTATTTGCGCGAACCTATGGACGCGGCAACGGACAAGGTGACGGAGCGCGTCGTAATGATGTTTTCTTCGCAGGTGGGAAAGTCGGAAGCGTTACTCAACATCATGGGTTATTACGTGGATCAAGAACCCGCGCCGCAACTATTCTTGCAGCCGACCATCGAAGCGGCGGAAAACTTCTCGAAAGAGCGCATCGAGCCCACGTTCCAATATTCACCGGGTCTTAAAGACAAATTAGAAGAAGGCAAGGAAGGTCGAGGGACAAGCCGCAAGAAATCTACCACGATACGCATGAAGCATTATCCGGGCGGCTATATTGCCCTTGTCGGTGCGAACTCCCCGGCGGGGCTTGCGTCGCGCCCGATCCGTGTTTTGCTGGCCGATGAAATCGACCGTTACGGTGTAACAAAGGAAGGTTCGCCGCTCAAGTTGGCTATCCAGCGCACGACGAACTTTCATAATAAGAAGCACGTCTTTGTTTCGACACCGACAATAAAGGGGGCTTCGGAAATTGAAAAATATTATCTCGAAAGCGACCAGCGAATCTATATGCTGCCGTGCCCGCATTGCGGATGCGAATTTGAATACAAATGGGAATATGTTGTTTGGGACAAGGACAAGGACGGCGCGTCGCTGCCGCTTACCGCCCGGATAGTTTGCCCGCATTGCAAAGAAGTTGCCCGTGGAGCTTACCGCCCGGACCCCGAAATTTTGGCTTGTGGCCGCTGGGTGCCGCAGAATCCCGAAGCAAAGACAAAGGGCTACCATATAAATTCCCTTTGTTCCCCGTGGGTGAACTTGTATGAACTCGTCGATGAATTTGTGACCGTCTCGCACAACAAGGACAAGGACGGCCTTATGGAGTTTGTCAACTTGAAATTGGGCGAGACGTGGGACGAACAACTTACGCGGGATGATTGGCAGCGTCTTTATGAAAGGCGGGAAAACTACCCGGCAAACACGTTGCCGCCCGGTGCGCTTGTGCTTACTTGCGGCGTTGACGTGCAGCACGACCGCCTTGAAGCTAGCGTTTACGCATGGGGAATCGGGAAGGAATCTTGGGGAATCGAGCACCGCGTCTTTTATGGATCGCCCGAAAGTTCTGATACATGGGCGCAACTCGACCAGCTATTGCAAAAGAAATACAAACTATTTCTCGGTGCGGAAGTCACCATTTCCTGCACTTGCGTCGATTCGGGCGACGGCTCTTATACAAACGAGGTTTACAAGTACACCGCCCAACGGCAAGCGTTGCGCGTTTTTTCAATCAAGGGACGCGGCGGCATCGGCATTCCGTTTATTTCTCCCCCGACAAAAAACAACGTCGTGGGAGCAACCCTTTTCACGCTTGGTGTTGATTCGGGAAAATCCATTCTGTTTAACCGCTTGAAGATAAACGACTTCGGCCCCGGCTTCGTGCATTATGACGCGCTCGAAGCGGCGGGATTCAGTGAGAATTTTTTTAAACAACTTACGGCGGAAGTTTTGGTGCAAACGTTTGAAAAGGGTCGCGTCATAATAAAATTTGTAAAGATTCGCGAACGAAACGAAGCCCTTGATTGTGCCATATATGCAACCGCAGGGCTTGAACTCTTGAACCCGAACTTTGAATTTCTCCAAGAATTTTACGCCCGTGGCGGTATTGCTAATGCCCCGACGAGGGCAAAAAGGCCCCCTTCAAAGGGGATTTCCCTATAAACGAAATAAAATTTTTTTGCACTTGCGAAAAAATTAAACTATATTCTTTGACGAATTGGAGGCCCTTTTTATGCCCGTACATCCTATTACGGCATGGACAAAAGAAGAAGCGCGGAATATGCTTGCGCTTTGGATTGAAGCAGAAAAGGCGGTTGCCACCGGGCAATCGTACAAGATCGGGACGCGCTCTTTGACCCGTGCCGACTTGTCCGACATTGCCGCAAGAATCAAGTTTTGGCGCGGCGAACTCGAAGCGTTGAAAGATGGTAAAGGGCAAGGAATGCGCGTGTTCCGTGGGGTTCCAAGGGATTTATGATGAACGTTGTCGATAAAGTGATTTCTGTTTTCTCTCCCGAAAAAGCGTTGAGAAGAACGCTTGCACGAAAGCGCATCGAAATGGCCGACCGAATGCTTATTGGCGGTGCTGGATATGGAAGTCACGGAGCTTCCTACGCGAAAAAGAGTTTTGTCGGGTGGAGCGTTTCGGGACAGGATGCGGACGATGACATCGTGGCCAACTTGCCGACCTTGCGCGACCGATCCCGTGATTTGTACATGGGCGGCGGGTTTGCGGCGGGTGCGCTCAAGACGATTAGGACAAATGTTGTCGGGTCCGGGCTAATGTTGTCCGCGTTGCCCGATGCGGAATTTTTGAACCTTTCGGACGATGAAGCCCGCGCATGGCGCAAGAACGTAGAACGTGAATGGAAATTGTTTGCAAGCGACGTGAATTGCGATGCCGAACGTAGGCAGAATTTCTACCAGCTGCAAAGCCTTGTTCTTTTGTCCGCGCTAATGAGCGGCGACGTGTTCGTTTATATGCCAATTATCAAGCGGGCGGGCGTTCCTTATGACTTGTGTATCGGTCTTATCGAATCGGACCGCGTTTGCGACCCGATACCCTACCCGCTTGACAAGAATGTTTGGGGTGGCGTTGAACTCGGTCCTTATGGCGAAACGGTAGCCTACTACGTGGCGAAGTATCACTCGGGTTCAACGTTACCGCTGAACGTGAAAAGCCCCTTACAAGAATGGAAAAGGGTCTTGGCGTTTGGACGGACCACGGGCCGAAAGAACGTCCTGCACATCATGTGCGATGTTGAAAGACCCGCGCAGCGGCGCGGCGTTCCGTTGCTGGCCCCGGTTATCGAAGCCTTGAAGCAGCTATCCCGCTACACCGAAGCCGAACTAATGGCGGCGGTGATTTCCGGGATGTTCACCGTATTTGTCAAATCAAATTCGCCAAGCACACCGCTTGCACCGATGTTCCCCGCTGGCATGGAAGTTGACAAGAGGGACCCGAACGCCTACGAAATGGGTAACGGTGCCATTGTTAGTTTGGACGACGGCGAGGAAATTCAAACGGCAAATCCGGGCAGACCGAACACGGCTTTTGATGGATTTGTTACGGCCATTTGTCGACAAATCGGTTCGGCTATCGAAGTGCCTTACGAATTGCTTATCAAGCACTTTACCGCGTCCTATTCCGCCGCCCGTGCGTCATTGCTTGAAGCGTGGAAAATGTTCAGAATGCGCCGGGAATGGATGGCTTCGGGATTCTGTCAACCAATTTACGAAGAATGGCTTACAGAAGCCGTATTGAAGGGACGCGTCAAGGCCCCCGGATTTTTCGACGATCCGGCCATACGGGCGGCATGGTGCAATGCCGATTGGTACGGCGACGCTCAAGGCCAACTTGACCCGCTCAAGGAAGCGAACGCGGCGAAGGTCCGCGTCGATGAAGAATTCTCGACGAGGGAGCGCGAAGCCGCCGAACTTACAGGAATGAAGTTCGACGAAATTCACGCGGCCCGTTCCCGCGAAGAATCCATGCGCCGCGAAGCCGGACTTGTGACGGATTCGCAAGGGCAAATCGTGACAAATTCAAACACGCAGGGTGGAACAAATGACGAATAATTTCTTCTACAAAGTAACGGCGCAAGCCAACGTAACGCAGCCTGCCCGCCTTGACCTATTCGGCGTTATCGGCGGCGGTTGGTGGGAAGATGGCTTTGACGAAAAGTCGTTCAAGGACGCAATGAGCGTCGTCAAGGAATCGCAACCCCTTGACATTTACTTGAACTCTCCGGGCGGCTCCGTGTTTGCCGGAATCGCCATCTTGAACCTTTTGAAACAACATAAGGGGTCTATCCGCATTTTCGTGATGGGCATTGCCGCAAGTGCCGCAACGCTTATCACCAGCGCACCCAATGCCCGTGTAATCATGCCCACGGGTTCGATGCTCATGGTCCACGCTCCGCGACTTTCTGCAAATAGCATGACCGCGAAACAGTTGAAGGAAGCGGGGGTCGCCCTTGAAAAAATCGAAGAATCGGTTAAACAAATTTACGTCGAGAAAACGGGCATGAAGGCGGAAGATGTTGCCGAAATGATTTCGCATGAAACCTACATGACAGCCGCCGAAGCCGTTGCGAAGGGCTTTGCTGACGAAGTGGACGTTACGCAAAAGGTGACAAATTCCTTTGAGGATAACGTTGTCATGTTGGGCGGAATGCCCGTTCAAAAGAATTTCTTCGACAACGCACCCGAAGATTTCTTAAACAAATTGAACGAAGGTGTTGCACCAACGCAAAAAAAATCTATATTAAACCGAAACGAGGAGGTCGCTATGACTCTTGAAGAAATCAAGGCGCAGCATCCCGAACTTTACAAACAGATTCGCGACGAGGGCCGCGAGGAAGGTTTGAAGGCGGGCATGACGCAGGAACGAAACCGCATCAAGGCAATCGAGGATATGGCCCTCGCTGGCCACGAAGCACTTGTCGCGAAGGCAAAGTTCGATACGGGCATGACCGCCGAACAGTTGGCCGTGGAAATGATCAAGGCCGAAAAGGCCAAGACCGCGACCATTGCGAAGAATCGCGAAGAGGATGCCGAAGAACTTAAAGACGTTGGCTCGGAAACGGCTTCGGTTGATGCCACGCCGCAGATGACCGCCGACGAAAAAGAACGTGCTGAACTCTTGAAGGGCGCAAACGAACGTCTTGCCAAAATGCACAAAACGATGGAGGGTTAAACAATGTCCGAATTGAACAAAGTAATCGGTTCTTATGAACCCGACAATCTCCTTGCCGCAAACCAAGAATTGCCCGCCGTGGCCGATACCCTTGAAATCGCCGCAAGTCAAAACCTCAAGCGCGGTTCGCTTGTCAATGTGAGCGGCGAACAGATTGCCGCCACTACCGACGGCGTGAAGGCTTCCGGCACTATCACGTTTGCCGACCAGCCGACCGCAGACGATACCGTTACCGTGGGCACGACTACGCTCACGTTCAAGTCCGCCGATCCGGGAGAAAACGAAGTGCTTATCGGCACAGACCTTGCCGCGACCCTTGACAACCTTATCGCGGCTCTGCCGGATTCCGTTACCGGGTCCAAGTCCTCCGGCGTTGTCACCATTACCGCCGCAACCGCTGGCACCGCTGGCAACAGCATTGCCCTTGCAAAGAGCGGTGACGACATTACCGTGAGTGGTGCGACCCTTTCGGGCGGCGTTGACGAAGTGGTTGATACCGACGTTTACGCGGTGCTTGCCGAAGATTGCGACACCACCGAAGGCGCGAAGGAAGCCGCCGTGTATCTCACGGGTGAGTTCAACATTGATGCCGTGAAGGTCAACGAGAATGTTGACGACATGGCAGCGGTCAAGATTGCCGCCCGCAAGGTCGGTATCTTCTTGAAGAAAAACATTTAAGGAGGTTGAAAAATGCCTATTGACATTTTCGAAACTCGCACCCTTTTCGGTGCAATCAACGAAGGCCGCTTTGGTGCCCGCGCCTATTTCCGCGACCGTTTCTTCAACCGTATCAAAACGTTTGTTACGGAGAACATCGACTTCGACTTGAAGGACGCGCAGGGCCGTAAACTCGCCCCGTTCGTGAATCCGCGCATTGGCGGGCAGGTCGTGAACCGTCTCGGCTTCCATACCGAAACGTACAAGGTGCCGCTTGTCGCTCCCGAAATGGTTACGACCGCCGACGAACTGATGAAGCGTATGGCTGGCGAAAGCGTTTACGGCAGCAAGACCCCGGCGCAGCGTGCCTTGGAAATCGCGCAGGACAACATGATTGAACTCGAAAAGATGATTACGCGCCGTGAAGAAGCCATGTGCGCACAGGCTCTTTTCGAAGGCAAGATCAACGTCAAGGGCGAAGGCGTGGACGATGTTGTGGATTTTTGGAAAGCGCTCGATCCTGCAAAGCGTCCGTCCGCAACTTCGGCGACCTATTGGGATAATGATTCCATTGACGGGCAGAAGATCATGGAAGAAATCCGCAAGTTCTCCCGCGAACGCGTGAAGTTGAGCGGGTTCAAGCCGCGCGAAATCTTTTGTGGCAGCAAGGTCATTGACGTGCTGATTCCTAAACTTGCGGAAAAGGAATTGCTCAACGGTCGCCGTGTTGACCTCGGCGAAATCCGCCCGCAGGAACTCCCGGACGGCCTGCACTATTGGGGCTACCTCCGTGACGCTGGCATCGACATTTATTCGTATGACGAATACTACGAAAATGCCGACGGCAAAATGGTGCCGATGGTGCCGGAAAACAAGGTCCTCTTTGCCGCAAGCGAAGTGGAAACCACCATGGCCTACGGTGCCGTCTGCATTGCGGACAAGCCGAAGAACATGATGGAATGGTACGCCGCCCGCCGTGTGCCGCATTCCTACATCCAGGAACGCCCGGCGGCTCGCATCATTCAGTTGAACGCCCGTCCGCTCCCGATTATCAACCAAGTGCAGGGATTCTCCGTCTTGCAAACCTTGGCCTAATCGGGCAATAAACGCGCTACACCACGGCGCGTAAATCTTTTTTGGAGTGATCCGATGAAAAAAGTCGTTTGTTTGCAAAACATTTATTTTGAAGGTCGTTATATTTCCGCCGGGGTGGAAGTCGGCCTTCCCGATGAAGTTGCTAGTAATTGGGTGAAGCGTGGCCTTGCAAAGTTCGTAGGCGAAGAAACGCCCGTGAACCCGCCCGCACTCAATACGGAACCGCCCGTCGTAAACGCGGAGGTTCCGCCCGTTGAAAAGCCCGAAGCAAATGCCGATTTGCCGCCCGAAGTCACGCCCGAAGGAACGGGTGTCGTAAAGTTTGAAAACGACGAAACGCCCGTTTCCCCGAACGAAAATTCGACGACAACCACGGCCACCGATCCAGCAGAAACACCCGTGGCGGATGATGACCGCCCGAAGCGGGGAAGGCCCCCGAAGAAAAACGGGGGCAAACGCAGATGACCGGGTTCAAGGAACAGGTACGCAAGGACGTAAAGGGCGTGTTTATCAATTTCGCGGAGTTCGCGGATTGGCACAACCTAAACGGAAAAGATACCTTGTGCGTAATTTCCCGTGATTTTACGGACGAATTGCCGCTGGGTAGCCGCAATCTTGAAGGCGTGTTCCTTAACGACTTGACAATCTACGTTGAAGATTTGGACATGCAGCCGCGCCCGGTCGAAGGCGAAATGATGCGTGTCGATGGCTCGCTTCATTTGGTGAAATCCGTTTCCGATGAAATGGGCGTTTACGTCATAATTTGCGAGGCGAACGAATCGTGAGAATTAGGCTAGAAAAAAACGAAAGCGATATGCAGAAGGCGACCCGGCTCTTGTCGGGTTGCTCCGAAGCTATCCCGTCCGTTTTCTCCAATGCCATGAACCGTGCAGCGGAACAAGGCCGCACGGCGGCGATCCGTTGCGTTACAAAGGAATACACGGTAAAGGCCCGAACGGTGCGCGAAACCATGCGCATCAAGAAGGCCACGAAAGACGACTTGAACACGGAACTTACAAGCCGTGGCGCACGTTTGCCGTTGCGCGACTTTAGGCATTCCCCAAGCAGCGGCGACACTACCGGGGCCAACCGAAAGCAGATTCGCGTGGCGGTAAAGCGTGGCGGAATGCGCACGCTTGATAACGCCTTTATCTACCGTGGCCGGATTTTCCAAAGGCTCGGGTCCGCCCGCCTGCCCGTTGAACAAATGTTTTCGAACGCCGTGCCCGTAATGCTGAATAACGATTCGGTCGTGAACGAAGTAACTGAAACAATGGAAAGCGCAATGAGCCGCCGCCTTGATTACGAAGTACGGCGGACGCTGGAAAAGGCGGTGAAGTAATGGTTACGAACTTGCTGACAAAGGCGTTGCGCGAACTTTGCGAACAGGCGGTGAAAGATTTCCGCTTGCCAACGAAGGAAGGAAAGGAGCTACGCGCCCCGCGAATCGTGAACGGGTTCCTGCCGCCGAAGCGAAGCGGAAACGGCGAACTTGACGATTTTCCTTTCGTGCTTGTTCGGCCCGAACAATGCACTACGGACCGCGAATCTACGGAAATCCGGGTGAGCATTATCGTAGGTTGCTATTCCGAAGAATTTGACGGCTTCGAATACGGCGTGAACGTGGTCGAGCGAATCGCCGAAAAAATCTGCACGTTACCATCCGAAACGCTGGATCAACGCTACCAAATGCGCTACCCGTTGAAGTGGGCCATGGTCACGGAACAGCCGTGGCCGCAATGGCAGATTGACATGGAAACAATTTGGATTTTCAACAGTCCGCGAAACGCGGACGATTTTTGAGGTGAAAAAAATGGCAAATACCAAAAAGAAATTTGTTCCAACACCGAAAAAAAATATACCTTTAATCTACGTAGGGACTAGCTTCCCGGACGGCTCTTTGAGTAGGTTCCGTATCTACTCGAACGGCATACCCGAACAAGTTCTGAAAAGCGTCAAGAACAAGACTGCCTTGAAGAACCTGTTTGTAACGCCCGCCGAACTTGGTTCCGCAATGCTGAACGTAAAGGCGCAAGGGCACCCGTTGTATCTTTGCAATCGGCAAATCGAAAAAGAACTTCTTTCCAAGGAGGATAGATAAATGCCTTACGTTCATGGCGTAACAACTTCCGAAAAAGACACCGCGCTCTTGCCCCCGGTAATGAGCGATGCGGGCATCCCGTTCGTTGTCGGCATGGCCCCGGTCAACATGACCGACCCGACCAACGTAAACAAGCCCGTGCTTTGTTCTTCGTATGCCGAAGCCGTCGCAAAGTTTGGATATGCGGCCCCGGTTTCCGATCCCGTGTCGGGCAAGAAAAAGCACGAATTTACCATTAGCGAATTTATCCAAAGCCAATTCGCTTTGTTCGGAGCCGCGCCCGTGGTTATTGTGAACGTCCTAGACCCGGCTACCCACTACACGGCGGCAACCACGAACAAGGTAAAGTTCGACGCGCAGACCGCAACATTTACCGTCGAGGAAAAGGGAATCATCCTTTCTTCCGTGAAGTTGGGACCGTCCGGCTCTCAAGACGACATTGAATCCGGCAAGTTTACCGCCGCTTTCGACGACGAAGGAAACCTTGTCCTTTCCGAGAACAAGAACGCGCAGCAGGAATACTACTACACGCTCGACACTGACGTGAATTTCGCGGCGAACAAACTCGACCCGTCCGCCGTGACCGATGCCGAAATTATCGGCGGAATCACTTCCGCTGGCGTTCGCTCCGGCTTCGAACTTGTCGAAGAAGTGTTCCCGCGCTTCCGCGTGGTTCCGGGTACTCTCGTTTGTCCGTGGCGTTCGCAGTCCGCAAGCGTTGCCGCCGTCATGGCAGCAAAGGCGACCAAGATAAACGAGGTGTTTGCGGCTGGGGCCGCGCTCATTGACGCGCCCACTTCGGGCGACCAAGCCGTTTATTCGGGCGTGGCCGCGTGGAAAAACACGAACAACGTCATGAACAAGAAGCAGGTCGTTTGCTGGCCGCGCTTGAACAATGACGGCGTTATCGTCGCAATGAGTACGCAACTTGCGGGCCTTATCCAAAAGGTCGATGGCGAGAACGAAGGCGTTCCGTATGTGTCCCCGTCGAACAACAATTTCGTTTGTACGGGCACTTGCCTTGAAAACGGGAACGAAGTGTTCCTCACTCAAGTCGAAGCCGCCAACCTCAACGGCAACGGTGTCGTTACCGCGCTCAACTTTATCGGCGGGTGGAAGTGCTGGGGCAACCGCACGGCCATTTACCCGGCGAACACCGACCCGAAGGATTCCTTTATCCCGGTGGCAAGAATGTTCACTTGGGTCGCGAACACGCTCGTTCAGAACTATTGGTCTCGTCTCGACTTCCCGATTACCCGCAGGCAGATCGACACGATCCTTGATTCCGTGAACATTTGGTTGAACGGAATGGCCGCACGGCAGTATATCCTTGGCGGTCGCGTCGAATTTATGGACACGGAAAATTCGACCTTGGACCTCATGGACGGCATCCTTCGTTTCCATGTGTTCTTGACGCCGCCTAGCCCGAACCGCGAGATTGATTTCATTCTCGAATACGACCCGGAATATCTTTCTACTTTGTTCTCGTAAAGGAGGCATAACTTATGGCAGCAGGCGAAAATAAAATCCCCGAACGCCTTATCAATTTCCGCGTTTACAACAACGGAAATGACTTGCTCGGCGTTGCAACAGTTGAACTCCCGGAACTCGAAGCCATGAGCGACACCGTTTCCGGGGCGGGCATTGCGGGCGAAGTCGAAAGCCCCGTGATGGGACATTTCAGTTCGATGACGACCACGATCACGTGGCGCACCATCGAAAAGTCCCTTGCGTCGCTGGCGAAGCCCGGTTCCCATGCGCTTGAAGTGCGCGGCTCCGAACAGGTTTACGATGCCGCCAACGGCATCTATTCCACGGTGCCGATTCGTTGCTCCATGCGCGTAAGCCCCAAGACGGTTTCCCTCGGTTCGCTCGAACCCGGCAGCACTACCGATTCCGAACAGGAATTCGAAGTGACCTACCTCAAACTCGAAGTGAACAAGAAGGAGGTCGTCGAGGTTGACAAGTACAACTACATCGCCCGTTTCGACGGCGTGGATGTGCTTGCGAAGGTCCGCGCCGACCTCGGATTGACCTAGACAATTCTTGCAAACAAACGGGAGCGTGAAGCCGCCGCGCTCTTGTTTCTTTGAATTTGCGGCAAGGAGTTGAATTTGTATGAAGCATGTTTTTTCCAAACCTGTCAAGTTCGAAGATGAAGAAGAAATCAAGGAAATCGAAATCGACCTCGAAGGGCTGAACGGCTACGACATTTCCGAAGTAAAGAAGCAGTTTTCGGCGGCTGGCAACTACTCCCCGATTCTTGCGACCGACACGGATTTCTGCATCATGATTGCCGCCCGCCGTTCCAAAAGGCCGATTGAGTTTTTCAAGGAATTGCCCGGTAAGGACTACCTTGCCATTGCGCAGGGGGTACAGAATTTTTTGTTGGGCTAGGTCTTGACGTTAAGGACCCGCTGCACTTGATTCGTGTTGCTTGTGTGAATCTTGCGGCGGCTGATACCTTCACGGGTGCGCTCGAATGGTTCAATGTTCCTATATTGGACTTGAGCGAATGGGGTGCAGTTGTGGCGGAACGCCAAAAGGCTAATAAAAGAAAACGCTAAAAGGGCGGGCGGTCGCCCGTCCTTTTTCGGACAAAGGAAGTTTTGTTTATGGCAGGGAAAGTTTACGAAATCGGTTTCAAGATCGCGGGCGACTTGTCCGGGAACTTCGCGAAAACGTTCAAGAATGCGAACGAAGCCGTGAAGGGTTTTTCCGGCAACATAAACAAGATGAACAAGCAAGCCGCCGACGTTGCTTCGATGGTGAAATTGAAGCAGGAGATAGGCGAGAACGCCCGTGCCTACACGCAAGCTAAACAGAAAGTCGCAGAACTCGGGCGGCAGATTTCCGCAACGAAGAACCCGTCGAAGGAACTTGTCGCGGAGTTCAACCGCCAACAGGCAGCAATGCAGAAAGCGCGGTCCGCTATCGAACGGCAACGCGCATCGTTGAAGCAACTCGAAAGCCAAAACGGACTAGCTGGCGCAAGCCTTAAAACATTGATTGAACGGGAAAAGGAACTTGCCCGGAATGCAGAACGTGCCGCCCGTGCGCAGGATGCGCAGGCGAGGGCAGCAAGCGCAATGAGCAAGAACAACGCCACGATTTCCAGCACGGCAACTTACGCAAGCGGCGTGGGCATGGCCATGGGTGCGGGGCTTGCAAAGTCTATCACTATCGGTGCCGCGTTCGAAAGCGACATGGCGAAGGTTGCCGCCGTTTCCCGCGCAAGTGACGAACAGTTAAAACAACTTACCGCGACCGCCCGCCAACTTGGAGCGGAAACCCAATGGAGCGCAAGCGAAGCGGCCCAAGGTATGCAGTATTTGGCCATGGCCGGATTCAAGACAAACGAAATTGTCGAGACCATGCCGGGAATGCTGAACCTTGCGAGCGCGGGCGCGATAGACCTTGCTTCCGCATCCGACATTGCGTCGAATATCTTGACGGGCTTCGGCTTGAGCGCAAGCGACATGAACCGCGTCGGCGACGTTCTCACGAATACGTTCACGCAAAGTAATACTACGTTGCAGGGACTTGGGGCCACGATGAAATATGCGGCCCCGGTCGCGAAGGCGATGGGCGTTTCCATCGAGGAAGCGGCGGCGATGGCCGGAAAACTCGGTGATGCTGGTATTCAAGGCGAAATGGCTGGTACGACGTTGCGTTCCGTCTTGCTCCGTCTTTCTGCACCGTCGCAACAGGCAGCGGCGGCACTCGATACTTTGGGTGTAAAGACTACGGATGCGGATGGAAAGATGAAGTCTTTCCCCGCAATTTTGAAGGAATTGAACGCCGCAATGAGCGGCATGAGCGAAAGCGCAAAGGCTAACTTCACAAAGACGATTTTCGAGACCGAAGCCATGAGCGGTGCGCTTGTCCTTATGGAGCAGGCGGGGAGCGGTGCGCTCGATAACTTTGTCGGGGCCGTACAGGACGTAGGAAGTGCCGAAGCGGTGGCGTCAAAGCAGATAGACAACCTTAAAGGCGACGTGACGATCCTAAATTCCGCGATGCAGGAAATGGCATTGAAGATTTACGATTCCGTCAAGCCTGCCTTACGCGCTTTTGCGCAGGGTGCAACCGAAATCGTGACGAAAATCGGCGCGTGGGCGAAGGAAAATCCGGGCCTTGTGCAGAAAATCGTGGCCGTTGCGGGAGCGATTGCAGCATTTACGGCGGCGGCGTTGCCCATGTTGGCGGCTCTCAAGACGGCACAGTTCCTTTTTGCGCTAATCAAGGCCCCAATCTTGGCGGTACGTGCAGCAATTATGGCTACCCGAATGGGCTGGCTGATGCACACCGGGGCCGTGGCAGCAAATACAGTGGCCACAAAGGGCGCACGGGCGGCGCAATTGGCGTTCGCGGCGGCTTCGAAGGTCATGGCGGCGGCTCAATGGGCCCTAAATGCGGCCATGAGTGCAAACCCCATCGGGCTTGTAATCGCTGCAATTGCCGCATTGATCGCCATTGGCGTTCTACTTTATCGAAATTGGGACACCGTGCGCGAAAAGGCTCTTGCACTTTGGTCTACATTCTCCGATAAATTCCCGGCAATAGCCGAACTTGTACGAAATTACATCGGGCAAGTCGTTGAAATTTGGAACAACGTCAAATCCGCGTTCTCGAATATCATAGACTTCGTTAAAAACGTGTTTGCCGGGGAGTGGAGCGCGGCGTGGGAAAGCATAAAGAATGCGTTCGGCAATGCGTTCGGTGCGCTTGTCGGACTTGTGAAGTTGCCGTTTAACACAATTATTTCGATGGTGAACACCGTCACAGGATCAATCAACAAGGCACTTTCAAAAGTGAAAGTTCCCGATTGGGTCCCGGTGCTTGGCGGCAAGTCCATTGATTTCCGCATCCCGAAAATCCCGCAACTTGCGGAAGGGGGTATCGCCACCCGTTCCACTATCGCGAATATCGGAGAAGGCGGGGAGCCCGAAGCCGTCCTGCCGTTGTCTAAATTGTCCTCGATGCTTGGCGGCGCATCCGGCGGAAACATTACCGTTTCGTTCTCGCCCACCATCCACGTTTCGGGCGGCAGCGGTGACGTGTATGCCGACGTAAGGCGAGGGCTTGACGCTGGACGCACCGACCTAGAACGCAGTCTCGAAAAACTCATGGCGAACAACCGCCGACTTTCGTTTGCATAAGGGGGCCTAAATGACAACTATCCGAACCATACAGGGCGACACTTGGGACAAGATTTCCCTACGTGTTTACGGCTCCGAAAACTTCATGGACAAACTTATCGCGGCGAACATGGATCACCGCAAAAAGATTATATTTAATTCCGGGGACGTAGTGAACGTTCCCGAAATCGACACCGAAGCGGCCCTTGTGAACAAGAGCTTGCCGCCGTGGAAACTTTGATGAAAGGACGTGAAGGAAGATGGCGATTGCGGATTTGCTTAAAAGTAACCAACCGCTAGAAACGGTGCTGGGGCTTTATTTTACCGAAGCCGAAAAAGACGTTTGGGAGGAAATCGCCCCGGACCTTCTTTCCTTTTCGTTCTCTGATTCCGAAACGAACGAAGCCGATAGTTTGTCCATAACGCTCAAGGACGAAACGGGCAAGTGGGCGAAGCGTTGGAACCCGTACCCCGGCGAACGTGTGAAAGCATACATCAAGCAGAAAGTCAATGGAAAAATTTCCGGGACCTTGAATTGCGGAAAGTTCTTTGTCGATACGATGAAGGTGCAGGGGGCACCGCGCATATTCGAAATGGGCGCGGTTTCCGTGCCGCTGAACAAGCCTATTCGAAAGCGCATCAAGTCGAAGGCGTGGGAAAAGACGACGCTCAAGAAGATTGCGTCCGCTATTGCCGACGAAGCGAAAATCAAGTTGCTTTGGGATTCCGAAAGCGACCCGGAATATGACCGTGTAGACCAAAAGAAGGAAAGCGACTTGAAGATGGTTTCCCGGCTTTGCGACGAAGCGGGTCTCTCGCTGAAAGTTACCGACGACAAGTTGGTTATTTTTGACCAACATTCCTACGAGAACAAGAAGCCCGTCAAGACTATTACATTGGGCGAAAGTCCCGTTCTGAACTATTCCTTCGAAACCTGCCAATCGGACCTATACAAGTCCGTTACCGTGTCTTACAGGAGCCCGAAGAAAAAGAAGAAGGGCAAGGCGGGCGGCTACACGTTCGACCTCAAGACGGGCCGCAAGGTTACAAAGAAAAAGACGAGCAACCCCGCCGTTTTCACGTACACGGCGACGGACCCGGAGGCGGACGAGAACGGGCAGGAATACTACTTGAAATCCCGCTGCACGTCCATTGACGAAGCGAAGCGCAAGGCGACAGCGATGCTACGCAAGTTGAACCGCCGTGGCGTTACGGGGGATTTGTCCGTAATCGGTGACGTTGACCTTGTGGCGGGCGCGGTCGTGGCCGTGAAGGGCTTCGGAATATTTGACGGAAATTTCATCATCGGGAACGCAAAACATGACTACGGATCAAACGGCTATATAACTTCGATTCAGTTGCGCCGTGTGCAGAAGGGGTATTGATTATGCGTAATGTTTTTGGTGATGATTTCAGACAGAACGAGGACGCGACTAATTGGATTCGCATAGGCGAGGTTTCTTCCGTGGACCCTGCAAAATGCACCGCCCGCGTTGTATTCGACGACGAAGATGGCTACGTTTCCGACGACTTGCCCATTGTCCAGCGCAACACGCAGAACACGAAGGACTATTGGTTGCCCGCCGTGGGCGAAGATGTGATTTGTCTATTCTTGCCGTGCGGCGAAGAGGACGGCTTCATTCTCGGATCGTTCTATGCCGACGAAATCGAGCCGCCAACAAGCAGCGAATCAAAGCGTTACACGGAATACCCGGACGGGACCGTGATTGAATACGATTGGGAAGCCCACGAACTGACCGTGAAGGGGGCCGAAAAGATAAAGGTAACGGTTCCCGATATAGAATTTATCGGAAACTTGTCCGTCGATGGCGACATTACGAACACGGGCGATATTGTATCGGGCGGCGGCGTTTCGGCTGACGGCGAAGTTACCTCGATGGCAAAGACGACAAACGTCAAGCTATCAACGCACATGCACCCGACGGCAGTTCCGGGCCCTGCAAGCCCGCCCACTCCGGGAACATAAGGAGGTTTTGAGATGCTGGATAAAGACACTTTAAAAAGTTCTTTGCAGTCAATTTTCGAGACGGAAGGAAACACCGCCGAATCCGTGGCCGCAGCAATGGCCGACGCATTTGATAATTACGTGAAATCGGCAAAGGTGACGGTAACGGCTCTGCCCGGTGAAATAGCGGTGCAGGGTTCGCCAACGGCCCAAAGCAACGTTGTCCCTATTCAAATCGAAGGCGAACTTTCGTAAGGTGGTGACTTATGGCTTTTGGTGTAATCGGAATGTTCGGCTTGCTACCGTTTTATTGTTCACGCGATGCAGTCCTTACTTTCAAGGACTTGTCGCGTAATAGCAAGATGCGGTTCGCGAAGCATGACGTTATAGGCAGGAAGCCCGTTCTCGAAAAGATTGGCGAGGACTTGCGGACCGTATCTTTTTCTATGCGGCTGGATTCCGCCCTATTGAAAAACGTGCCCGTGGCGACCGCCATAATTCTTTATACGAAATTGCTGGAGCAGGGCAAAGCGGAAACGCTGATCATTGGCGGCGAAATCATGGGAGATTACGTTATCGAAAGCATCGAGGAAAACCGGAAATTCTTCACGGGTGCCGGAATCTGTATCGGTGCCGAACTTACTTTTTCACTTATGGAAGCGGGGTAGAAAATGGAATACGAAGTTTCCCTTACGGACAAGGTTGATTTCGCCCCGGAATCCGTGGCGAAGGAAGTCTTGCAGAACGTCCGCACGATCCTTGATACGGTTGTCGGGTCCGTACCGCTTGAGCGCAATATAGGCATTTCTTGGGATTACGTCGGGAAACCGCTACCCGTTGCTATGGATATGTTACGTATAGCAGTGAACAACGCGATAGCGGTGCAGGAGCCCCGCGCACAAATTGTTTCTATCAAGTTTGACCAACCCGAAAATAATATAGAATTTGCCGAACAGGGCATACTCAAGCCCCGCGTAAGAATCTATATTGATGAACAAGGAGGCTAGACCATGGCAGAAACTTTACCGCGTTGGGACTTGCCCGAAGTTTCGTTTGTACAGACTGACCCCGAAGCTATCAAGGCCGAAATAGTAAGCCGTTACGAAGCGGCGGCAGGGCGCACGTTGGCGACCGCCGACCCTATCCGTATTTTCCTTTTGTCGTGCGCCGACGAAATCATACAGCAGCGTGTTTTGATCAACATGGCGGCACAAAGCAACCTATTGAGCTATGCGACCGGGGAATTCTTGGACGCGCTCGGGGAATACCTCTTGGTTTCCCGTTTGCCCGCTGCAAAGGCGGTGACGAATATCCGCTTTACCTTGTCGCAAGCCCTCGAAGAAGTGTACATCATCCCGGCGGGAACCGAAGTCACGAACGGGATTGTAACGTTCGCTACTGACGAAGAACTGATTATTGCGGCGGGAGACCTTACGGGCGATGTTGCCGCATCCTGCACGGTTCCGGGCGTTGCCGGGAACGGATATTTGCCGGGGCAGCTTACAACGATTGTAAGGCCCATGACCTTTGTGGATTTGGCGGAAAACACTAACGAGACGTATGGCGGCGCGGACGCGGAAAGCGACGAGGACTATGCCGAAAGAATCCGTCTCGCCCCGAACGCCTTCTCCGTTGCCGGACCTATCAAGGCTTACATTTTTTATACGCAAAGCGTTTCCAGCGCGATCATTGACGTTTCCGTTGATTCGCCCACTCCGGGCGTTGTCAACGTCTATCCGCTCTTGGAAGGCGGCGTGATACCCGACCAAACTTTGCTCGACAAGGTTCTTGAGACTTTGAGCGACGAAGATGTTCGCCCGTTGACGGATGAAGTTCACGCCCTGCAAGCGACGGCGGTGCCCTATACGATTGAGGTTCACTACTTTATCAAGAAGGCCGACCAAAACAAGGGAATGGCTATACAGGCGGCAGTCGCGGAAGCGGTGGAAAAATACCGCCTTTGGCAGCAGGGGAAAATCGGTCGCGACATTGTACCAGCAGAACTTGTCCGTGCCGTAATGAATGCCGGGGCTTGCCGTCTTAACGATACGCAAGAACATCCGTTTTCGCCGGGTGCGTTCCAAGAACTGACGAAAACGCAGGTCGCGCAATGCGACCCGGAAACGGACGTGACCGTAGTCTTTGACGGTTACGTTGAAGGGTAAAGCCATGACGGAAATCAAGGACGTTAAACTTTCCCATCTTATCCCGGAGAATCTTGTAAAGGATTCGAACGTCAAGGCAAGTGCCGAAGCGCTTGACCCGTCCTTGCAGGACGTTTCGCGCAACGTAGATATTCCGTCCATCTACATCCGCATAAATAGCCTTACGTCGGAGCAGCTGGACCACATGGCGGCGGCTTGGGATGCGTCCGTTTGGCGGCAGTCGTGGCCAATAGAAATAAAGCGCAACGTTCTGCACAACGTCATACTTGAGAAGCGCAAGCGCGGTACGCTCGGCGCGGTAAAGAAGGCCATCGAAACTATCGGATCATATACGGAGATTACGGAATGGTGGCAGGAAAATCCGAAGGGAACGCCGCACACGTTCAAGGTCATTGCAAGTCTCAACCACTACGACGGGGTGCTTGAATCCGAATTGCAGGAGGACTTGTTCGCGCTTATCGACGATGCGAAACCCGTTCGTTCTCATTACGATTTTATTTTGCAAAGACGATACTCCGGCGAAATCGGTGCTATCGGGCTTTACAGGAAACTTGCATACGCCCGCGTGAAAGGTGTCGCGATGAATAGCGAGGAAAGCAGCATGGGCCTTGGATTTGCGCCGGGTGTGCGCCCCGTGATTATTAGAAATATTTTTGGAACCGCCGAATAATTGGAGGACCTTATGAACATAGTCTTGACAAATGCAGGATTGCAGAAAGTTATAAATGCCGAACAGACGGGCACGGCTCCCGTCGTCATTTCGCAGATCGGATTCGGTAGCGGCCAATATACGGCGAACGCTTCGCAGGTCGCCTTGCAGAATGAAATCAAGCGTTTGCCCGTAATTTCGGGCGGCACCGACGACGACCATTCGATTCACGTCGCGGCGCAGGACACTTCGAGCGATGCCTATTCGGTCTACGAGTTCGGCCTTTTTCTTTCGGACGGAACCTTGTTCGCGGTCTATTCGCAGTCTGACACGGCGATTCTCCAAAAGACAATTTCTTCCGTTGCGCAGTTTGAATGCGGAATCATGCTTCAAGGCGTGAACGTTGAAAGCGTTTCTTTCGGCGACGTTGCGTTCAGTTATCCGTATGCCAACGAATCGAACCCGGGCATAGCGGAAATTGCAACGACCGAAGAAGCACAGGCGGGGACCGACAACACCCGTATTCTCACCCCGGCGGGCTTGCAACAGGTCACGGCGACAACGGAGCGCAAGGGCGTTATCGAGATTGCCACGAATGCAGAAGCGCAGGCCGGGACGGATGCCGAAAAGGCAATCACCCCGGCAACGTTGCAGGCGGTAACGGCCACGCAAACGAGAAAGGGCGTTATCGAACTAGCCACAAATGCAGAAGCGCAGGCCGGGACGGATGCCGAAAAGGCAATCACCCCGGCGACATTGCAGCAAGTCACGGCGACCGAAACGAGAAAGGGCGTTATCGAGATCGCCACGAATGCAGAAGCGCAGGCCGGGACGGATGCCGAAAAGGCAATCACCCCGGCGACATTGCAGCAAGTCACGGCGACCGAAACGAGAAAGGGCGTTATCGAGATCGCCACGCAATCCGAAACGGACGGCGGCACCGACGACGCAAAAGCCATCACGCCCTTAAAACTCAAGACAATGCTGCCCAACTATACGGGCTACATTTCGAAGGCGGCGGTGAAGGCCACGGGAGGAAATTCAAGCCGTAGGCTTCAAGACCGTTTCGGCGACATTCTGAACATGCTCGATTTTGGAGCGAAAGGTGACGGGACCACGAACGACACGGCGGCATTTACTTCGCTGGAAAATGCCTTTACAGGGCGTGACGTGAACTTGTACGGGAAAACCTACGTCGTCACGGCGCGGCCCACGGGAAACAATTATTACAACGGTTTCTTCAAGGTCGGGAACGTAACGGTCAAGCCCGTCTATGACTTCTTCAAGTTCGGCGGGACCGCGAAGGACTTCTTGAATATCCGCCGTGATTTTACGGAGTTTACGCGTGGTGGTGGCGCGTTGCTCGCCGCTGATGTTGTTCGCAAGGGCGAAAATCCGGGAAACGTCGTGCAGGGTGCCGTGGTAGATTCCGTGAACCGCTACCTTTACACTCTGCATCTTACGACGAATGGGCAAGCGGTCATTAACCGTTTCCCGTTCACGAAACTTGGCGGGGCCTTGAAGATTGATTCGACGGCCTACTCTACAAAATCGAACTACGTAGGAAATCAAGGCCTCGGCATTGAATACAGGTCGGGCGGCTCCGTAAAACTTTGGGGGTCCGTTGCCTATAACAACGTCGGCACGGCTTCGATTACTTCACGCGGTACAAAGGCGGTTCGTTTCAACCCGCCGACAGGCAACGGTACAAGCGTCGATTCGGGAATAGAAGTATTTAACTTGTTCCCCGAAGTCGCAAACTCTTCACAGGCGACAACCGTTTGCGTTTCCTATTCGGGCAAATACCTTGTCGCAAAGTACAATCTTTCGGGCAATCAATTCAAGGTCCGTATTTTCAAGGTTTCAGACTTTACTTCGGCGGGCGATTATTCGAACAAGTTCATCCATGAGTTTACCGCCGAATTTACGCATGACACGGGAAGCGGCGTGGAACGCGCCTTGCAGGGTATCGCTTGCGATGACCGCTTCATCTATTTCTTGGCCGGAGGAATAGGCGTAAACGTCGGGCATTCCATCTACATTTATGACATGTACGGAAACAAGGTTGACGAATACCGCGATGTTTCCGTCGGCAAGGAAATCGGCGAGGATGTAGGCACAACGTATTACGAACCCGAATCGCTTTTCTTTACGGAAATAAACGGGTGCCCCCGTCTTTGCTTGCAGATTGCGACAGGCGACACGGTGGGGCAGCGGCTTTGCCATGTTATCGCCTTGAACTTGCGGCAGAGCTACTATTTCCCGGTCGGCGTGAATACAAGTTCATATCACGGCGTAGCTATCGACGAACAGGGCCGCATGATCAATGCGGAGGGAGCCGAAAATATATCGTTCTATCCTTCGGGACTGTCCGCCGAATTTACGGCAAGGACCGGGGCCGCACAAAAGACAATAGCCCGTTTCTCCAACGACAACGCCGGAGCGGCTTTTAACTTGTTCAAGTCGCGCGGTGCGAAGGTAGGGACAAGCCGAAGCATCTTGCCCGGTGACATGGTTGCGCAAGTCAACTTCATGGCGGACAACGGCAAGATTGACTATGCAGGGGAAACGATTGGTGCGCGTGTAGGCTACCTGCAATGCAGCGTATTGTCGAGTTCTACGGCTTCGGATGCTGGCAGTACAAACCTTGGAATAAAGGGCGTTGTGCGCGTGTACGCTTGCGAGGACGGAAGTTCCAACGCTGGCAAGGGTATCGAGGTCATGGCCGACCAAATCCGCCCATCGAACGACAACGCGCTTTCAAACGGCAGCAGTTCCCGCCGTTGGTCCGCAGTCTATGCGGCGACGGGAACCATTCAGACTTCGGACGAGAACTTGAAGGATGAAATCGGGGAAATCCCCGAAGCCGTTTTCAAGGCTTGGGCAAATGTAAAGTTTGTTCAATACAAGTTCAAGGAAGCCGTCAAGGAAAAGGGAGAAAAGGCGCGTTACCACATCGGGCTTATCGCACAAAGGATTGTCGCGGCGTTTGCCGCCGAAGGCTTGGACGCTTTCGATTTCGGCCTTGTGTGCCGCGACACGCTGGCAGATGGCGGCGAAATTCTATCTTTGAGGTACGACGAATGCCTAGCCCTCGAATGCGCATACGAGCGCAACCGCTTTGACAAAATTTTGATTAAATTAAAGGGTGGAGATAACTAAAATGTACGCAAGCATTATCGTTACAGATGCAGGCATCGATGAAGTAATCAATGCCGAACGCAACGGGACCGCACCCGTCGTGCTTACGCAGGTCGGATTAGGTACGGGACAGTACACGCCCACCCCCGACCAAACCTCATTGCAGAACGAGTTCAAGCGTTTACCCGCGAACGCGCTTTCGGGCGGCAACGTGGGCGACAATGTTATCTATATCAACGCCCGCGACACTTCGAGCGATGCCTATACCTTGTTCGAGTTCGGCGTTTACACCGCAAGCGGTACGCTCTTTGCGGTATGCTCGCAGAACGTGCCCATCTTGCAGAAGGCGGCAGGGGCGCAAGCATACCTCGACATCGAATTTCTTCTTACGAACGTGAATCCGGCAAGCGTCACGCTTGGCGACACGAATTTTTTCAACCCGCCCGCGACAACCGAAACTCCGGGTGTCGTGGAACTTGCTACGGCGGCGGAAACGGAAGCGGGCGTGGTTGCGGACAAGGCCGTGACACCAGCCGGACTTCTCGAAAGGACGGCCACCACGGGGCGCGTCGGTCTTGTCCAGCTGGCGACCGAAGCGGAAGCCAATTCCGGGACGGATGCGGTCAAGGCTTTAACGCCCGCCACGCTTGCGTCGACGTTCCAAAATATCCATGACGATTACGGCTTCCAAAAGATGCCCAACGGAATGATTATCCAATGGGGTAAAGCACATTTGGAAAACGCGTCAAGTCAATTAAAGGAAGATGTTTTGTTCCCGACGGCTTTTCCGAACAAATGCACGAATGTCACGATTACGCCGATTGATTCGACCGCAAGCGTACAGGTGCAGAGCGTAACGCCGGGGCACTTCCGGGCGGATCACAACATGGACGGCTATATAAACGTGAATTGGATTGCGTTGGGATATTAGGAGGTGCAGGATGGCTTTTTATTATAATTCGACTACTAACGCGTTCTACGATACCGACGTTTTCCCGGTCGCCGACTTGCCCGCGAATAGCGTGGAAATTGCCGAAAATAATTATAAAAATTTGATGGCGCATCAAAATAACGGCGGATTTGTCGCGCATGACAATTCCGGGAATCCGCTTGTCGGCTCTTGGATGACTACCGCCGCGACGGACATGGTACACGCATCCGTATTGGCGACTTCAAGCACTCCGGGCCATGTGAAAGTTGCGGGAACATCCACGTTAATGTCTACATCGGCAATAAGCAGACAAAGTGACGGCACTATTGGTATCGTGGCATACGGTATTGGCACGGATGAACTTGCAAACCAATCCGTGACCGAGGCAAAGATTAAAAATTATAACGTTACGCATCAAAAAATTGCACTAGATGCCGTTGAAAGTTCGAACATTAAAAACGGTGCAGTTACCGAAGAAAAATTGGATTCCGTAAAGGACCTCGAAGCGGACGAAACGACGTTGACGATGACGGAAGGTTCGGACGAATTTACCCTTTCCGTAAAGGCGGGGGGGATTTCAGAGACCGAACTTGCGGCGGATGCCGTTACCACGGCGAAGATTGTTGATGAAGCCGTGACTACCCAAAAGATTGATGACGGGGCCGTTGCCACGTCGAAGATTGGAAATGGGGCGGTAACAAAAGACAAACTAGCTTCGTCCGTGATACCTTCCGTTCTTTCGTTTAACGTTCATAACGGAACGATGTCTTGGGGACCTTCCGACAATTACTTCATTATTGCAGACCTCCCGGCGGATGCTGGGATGATTTTCGATTTTACGTTGACGTTCTATGCCGAAGTTCAAAACGCTTCGCCGGGTGATGAATGGTGCGCCGATTTCGTAATCAAGACAGGGATTACTTATAACAACGCGGTCGAGAACGTAAGAAAAAGATTTTGGTTCAAGGATGGCGATCGACAGTCAATTCGTTTCACTTTCAACGGGCTAGGTTCCAACAACATCTATATAGCCGTCGAGCGTCAAACGGTGCATCCTTCTAATGATCCGCAGAATCTTGATTTGAATGGCGAAATATATCTTTCCGGGATTAAAATTTTCGGAAATTAAAGAGGTGAAATCATGGCCGTATTGAAAGCTAACGGAAGCATCTTGAAAGCTAACGGGAAAATTCTCGTCAAGAGTGGCGGCGGTGATTTTGTAGAGGTTGGAGGAATACAATATCCGTACAAAAAAATAGGAAGAAGATATTGGACAACCGTTAGCCTTCGCAATATGACCGAACACGCCATAATGCCGGAGAGCGGCGTTCCCGACGACGGGATGCTGTACCAATACTACTACGTGCATCGCGAAATTATACCCTTGTTGCCTGCCGGATGGAGAATACCGACACAAACTGATTTTTTCCATTTGGCTTTTGACTTTTCATCTGGTGCGCATTATCCAGCCGCCCCTTATATCGCAGTTGACAAGGGTGGAACAGATTTGTCCGGCTTGAACTTAAAACTTATCGGATATATCAGCTACGAAGGCGTATATTCCTACACGAACCAAAGGTCTGTTGTCTGGTCGCAAACTACGAGGCCGTATGGTTCGCCCCCATCTAAATATTGCGGTCGTTTTGTCCTTAACGATACATACACATTTGACAACGTTTCTTATGGAACGGAAGATAATCTGGAGACATCGGCGATGGAAGTCCGCATTTGCAAGGATGCTTGATTAAGAGGTTTTTATGGCAGAAAACGGCTTAAAATATGGCTTGCTATATAATTGGTTGGCCATGAAGCTCTAGAATGACAATAGGGCAAACTTGTTTCCCGGTTGGCACGTTCCGACCTATCAAGAATGGGAGGAACTTGTTAATTTTTCCGGCTGGCCAAATGTGGCAGGAGGAAAGTTAAAGTCAAGAACCGATTAGAATAGGACTGATGACTTTGGTTTTAATTCATTGCATGCAGGGATTTACGATACAGGTATTTTTGCAGGAGCAGATGGTTCATACGATATTCTTGATTTGACATATTTTTATGTATATTCTGCATCATCCTTTTATATTTGTGCGATTTCCGATGAAATGTCACCTAATTCAGTCTTATTCCAAGAATTTAGCGATTTGTCATTGTGGAGGAATCGTGCTGGAATGTCCATTCGATTGATTAAAGATTCAGTATAAACGAAAAGAAAGTCGGTGATTTCTTGGAGGGTCTTTTCATCCTCTTTGCCTATACGGTCGTTATCCTTTTCTTGACGATTGATGACCGGGCAAACGGATCAAGGCAGTACAACACCGGGGGCGGAAAATTAAGCCCCTTGAGCGGGTCCTTGTCTATCGCGGCAGCGTGGATATGGGCACCCGCCTTCTTTGTAAGTTCCGAACGCGGCTACCTTTACGGCTGGCAGGGGCTCGCTTGGTTCATTGTCCCGAACGTGCTCTGCCTTCTTTTGTTCGCTCCGTTCGCGGACAAGGTGCGGCGCATTTTCCCGGCGGGTGTCACCTTGTCCGGGTTCATGGAAATGCGCTACAAGTCCCGCGCCGTGGGCAACGTTTACCGCTTCCAGCTGGGGGCCTTGGCAATGTTCTCGACCGGGGTGCAGTTGCTCGCGGGCGGGAAGGTTCTTTCGGCGGTGACGGGAATCCCGTTTTTCGCGATGACCTTTATATTGTCCATGATAGCGTTTTCCTATTCGCAGCGGGCGGGGATAGTGTCGAGCGTAAAGACGAACGCCGTACAAATGATTCTGATGCTCCTTGTGGCCGTTTTATCGGTTGCCCTTACTTTCACCCTCGAAGGCACCGAAACGGCCCGTGACGGGCTTGCTGGCGTGTCGAAATTTGTCGGATGGGAACTTGCCCTCGCCTTCGGCATTCCGAACGCCATCGGGCTCATTAGCGGCCCGTTCGGGGATCAAAGTTTTTGGCAGCGGGCCTTCTCGATTAAAAGAAAATCCGTGTTCAAGGCGTTCGTTTTCGGCGCGATGCTCTTTGCGGTTGTCCCGTTGTCAATGGGAATTATCGGCATCGTCGCGGGCGGCAGCGGCTTCGCTGCAAATGACCCGTCATTCGTGAACCTCGAATTTATACGGGGCTATTTCCCGCCGTGGTTCATGGCCCTATTCCTAGTCATGATCTTGAGCGGCCTTCTATCGTCGGTGGATAGCAACCTTTGTTCGGTTTCGTCGCTGGCTTCGGATTTCCGGGGCGACCTCAAGACGGCGAAGTTTTCGATGCTCGCGCTCTTGGCTTGCGGCATCCTCATTGCGAACATCCCCGGAATCACCGTCACGGGCCTATTCCTTTTTTACGGCACGTTGCGGGCATCCACCTTGTTCGTCACGTTGCTTACCATCTTTGGCAAGCGTCTTGCGGCGGGTGGCGTTTTTTACGGCGTTATTTTGTCGGTTCTTGTCGGATTGCCTGTTTTCGCATTCGGAAGCGTCGCGGACATTCCCGAAATGAAGGTGGCCGGGTCCGTTCTTTCGGTCGGTATTTCGGGCGCGTTCGCCCTACTTTACACGAAAGGTGCTGGAATAAATGAAGATTACAAAAGTAAACGTTGACACGCTCAAAAGCCCGGAGAAGAACGTAAGGAAGCACAACGAAAAGCAGATAAGGGAACTCGCCCGGAGCATCGAGAAGTTCGGGCAAATCCGCCCGGTAGTGATTGACGAAAACAACGTGGTCTATTGCGGTAACGGCCTTGTGGAAGCCGCAAAATATGCGGGATGGAAACAAGTCGAAGTCCTCAAGAAAACGGGCATGAGCGAAGCGGACAAGAAAAAACTCATGATTGCGGACAACCGCATCTATACGCTAGGCTTCGACGATTTCGAGAACATAAATTCAATCATTGAAGAAATTGGGGACTTCGACATTCCGGGCTTCGACACGGAAACGCTGGAAGCCATGTTCGGCGACATTGACGAAGAAATCGAATCTTTCGGGGTCCTTGACGATACGGAAAAGAGGGAAGCGCAGGAAGCGTCAAGGCAGCAGGAATACAAGCAAGGGAGCTATTCGGAACCACCGGACAGTTCGGACGGAACGGACAACCGAACGGACGAGGAAAACGGAGCCGCCGAAGATTCCACAACCGACGATAGCGAACTTGTGTGCCCCAATTGCGGGCACGTGATACGATGATTGTAAAGCGCGTTTCAGAAATGGACGTGGTGACGGCTGCAAAGATTAGGATCAAGAACATCTTCGCGAACGGGGTCCCCGTGAACCTCGCATTTTCCGGGGGCAAGGATTCCCTTTGCTTGGCCGGAGTTGTCGAGGAACTGATACAGGCGGGGGAAATCGACCCGGCGTTGCTCACGGTGCAGTTCATCGACGAGGAAGCCATTTTCCCCTGCATCGAGGAAACGGTAAAGAAATGGCGGTTGCGGTTCTTGGCCATGGGCGCAAGGTTCGAATGGTACGCGCTTGAAGTCAAGCACTATTCGTGTCTCAATTCATTGCAGAACGACGAAAGTTTTATTTGTTGGGATGCCACGAAAAAGGACGTTTGGATTCGACAACCGCCGAAGTTCGCCATAAGGCAGCACCCGGCGCACCGTGGACAGAAAGAGACATACCAGCAATTTCTTGAGCGTAGGAACATCGGGGCCATTGCAATTACGGGCGTTCGCATCTACGAAAGCATCCAGCGCAAAAAGAACTTCGCCGTGAAGTACACAAAGACGCGGCTCGAACCTCTTTACGATTGGACGGACAAGGACGTTTGGCTTTTCTTGAAAACTAGGGGAATAGAAATTCCTATGATCTATCTTTACTTGTATCAATCCGGGCGGGGAGTGAACCGCTTGAGGGTATCGCAGTTTTTCAGTATTGACACGGTTTCGAGCCTTGTAAAGATGAACGAATTTTACCCCGGCCTTATGGAGCGCATACAGGCCCGCGAGGAAAATGCCTATCTTGTCGCGCTCTATTGGGATTCCGAAATGTTCGGACGCACCACGCGCACCCGCGCACAAATGGAAGTAAAAAAGGATTACCGAAAACTTTGTTATGAGTTGCTACGAAATCCGGGCGACAGGTTCGCCACCAAGAGCAAGCAGAAAACTTTCGAGACTTACAGGCGGCAATTCTTGAAGTGGGAATTTGCCTTCGATGACAAACTTTACAAGAGATTCTACGAGGGCCTTTTGGCGGGCGATCCGAAGGGCCGGACCATAAGGGCGATAATAAACCATGCCGCCATGCTTGCGGCACAAAGGGAGTGACTTCTTGAACAAGTTGAGATACCCGCTTTCTACCTTGCAATGGGTCCCCCGCGAAGCGTTGCGGGCCAACGACTACAACCCGAACAAGGTAAGCAAGGAAAACTTGAAGCTATTGGAACAGAGCATCCTTTCGAACGGCTGGACGCTTCCAATCGTTGCGAAGCCCGACGGCACGATCATTGACGGTTTCCACCGTTGGACCGTTGCGGGGCGGGAACCTTTGCGCTCGATGCTTAACGGCATGGTCCCCGTTGTGCGCGTGGCGCACGATAGCAAGGCCGGGGACATATTCGGTACTGTTACGCACAACCGGGCGCGTGGCGTTCACTTGCTGGAGCCTATGAAAAAGATTGTGCAGGAACTCTTGGCCGAAGGAAAAAGTATCGAGGAAATAGGCAAGCAGATGGGAATGAAACCCGAAGAAGTTTTCCGTCTTTCGGACTTTTCCCGCGATGATTTTTTAATTTTGATGACGAAGGGCACGACGGGATTTTCCCGCGCCGAAATAATCAAGGACGTATAACTATTTTTAACGGGGTCTTTTATGGACGTAAAGGCAATCACTATACTTTCGGGCGACGGCAACCGCGTTGAAATTTGCGTCGTTCCACTCGGCAACCGTTTCTATCGTTTGTTCGAGGACTTGTATATTACCATCTACACGGATCAAGGAACATTCCGGTTCAAGTTCAAGGCCGGATTCGTAACGAACTTTCGGAGCGGCGGCATACTGATTGACCGCATTATCGACCAAATCGGCGACCTATGGCAGCAAGCGGCCTACCTTTGCCACGATGCGGCCTACACGCCTTGCGCGGCCTTGAAGATGGAACACCCGGTTTCCCGCAAACTTGCCGACGAACTCTTGCGGGCCGTCCTTGTTCATGCAGGAATGGGCAAGTTCAAGGCTTCGCTTGTCTATAATTCGGTTCGCTTGTTCGGCAAATCCGCCTACGAGGATGACGACAAATTTACCGAAACAAATTCCGAACTATTTACTTTCGAATGGAGTGGTGAAAATGGCTAAAAAGATTTGCATTGATGCAGGACACGGGGGGAACGATCCCGGCGCGACAAACGGCACGTACAAGGAAAAGAACGCGGCCCTAGGAATCGCGTTCGAATTGGGGCTTGTCCTTTATCGTGGCGGCTACGAAGTATATTTCACGCGCACCAACGACACGGCGGTTTCGCTTGCCGACCGCTGCACGATTTCCAATCTTGCGGACGTTGACCTTTTCGTTTCGGTCCACCTCAATTCGGCAACCAGCACGACCCCGGCGGGAATCGAGACTTGGGTTTACAGGAGCGCGAGCACGACCGCCCGCAAGGTCGCAGACAAGGTGCAAAAGCGGCTAATCGAAGCGACGGGAGCGAAGGACCGGGGCGTGAAGGAATCGGGCTTCTACGTGCTCAAGAACACGAAGGCCCCTGCAATCCTAATCGAGACGGGATTCATTTCGAACTCGACGGAGTGCAAGAAACTTTTTACAACCGACTACCAGCGAACAATGGCCAAGGCCATTTACAAGGGCATCAAGGAACAGGTAAAATAAGGTTATCCCCTTCTATTCAAGCACTTCGAGAAATTCCCCGGACCGTTTCCGGGGAATTTTTCTTATATTTGTTTTTGCGGTCGGAATGGACCGCAAAAGGTGGTCGGAAGCGACGTGAAAATTGCGGACGGCCCACGCCCCGACGAACCCGGACTTGTTCCGGGTTTCGTTGTTTTTGAAGATCGCGGCACGTTTTCTATGTTGTGCCGTTTTTGTGCCGTTTCGGGGCCGACGCGAAACGCGAAATCCCGCCATGGCGGGATTGGCAAAGAATTGCTGGACAATATATTTGAATTGTGGTATAAAATAATTAAAACATTAGGAAAGACGCACAAACCCGCGCCGTTATTGGGTTCTTGTACCTACGACCATATAATAGTTTATATCTAATTATATCGGGGAATATCCAATTAGTCCTTACGATGTGCCGCTTTTGTGCCGCTTTCCGTGACGCTAATTTATATGTAATTTTGGGGGCTTGACAAATGACAAAAGAGATGAAATCAAAAAAATATGCAGGCGTATTTTACAGGGAACTTGCGAACGGCGACCGCTCATATTTCTTGCGCTTGAGAATAGGCGGAAAGATAAAAAGGTTCGCGATAGGCAAGAAGTCCGAAGGCGTGACCGAAGCGTTCTGCAACCAAGAGAAAATCCGCATCGTGAACGAATCGAAGTTCGGCAAGGGTGTTGCGGCTGACCTGCAAAGGATTTCGAAGGTGCTGCCTTCTTTCGTCGATATGGTCGATTTCTACATACAAACTTCACAATCAGCGGAAGGCACGAAGAAGGAAGTACGCTACTTGAAGAACGAACCTATCGCGCAAATCCCGAACCCGACACGGTACGACATACAACAGTTCTTGTTGAATGAACTTTCACGGATAAAGCCGGGAACGGTGAACCTCAAGATGAAGCGCATCCGTGGAGTTTACCGCCATGCGATAGCGCACGGCTTCTACAACGGCGAGGACCCGACCTTCGGCATGAAGCCGTTCAAGGGCGAGGAAGCGCGGCGGCGTTCGCTTTCGCACGAAGAAATAGTTACCTTGCTCGAAGCGTTCAAGAAAAAGCCGCGTCACTATCTATTCTTGAAGATAGCGTTATGCACGGGCGCACGGTCCGGCTCGATTCTACGAATACACCGTGACGACATAAGGGATGACGGGCGCGTTATCCTTTTCAACGAAAAGACTGACCAGCAATATATCGGTTTCCTCGACATGGAAACGCTCGAACTTGTCCGTAATAAAAAGGGCTACATATTGGCGCGGCGTGGCGAGGAAAACGCCCCGGCGAAGCGGTACGGAATTTGCGGCACTATCCAGCTGATGATGGACAAGCTATTCAACCCGCCGGGGACGAGGGACCTCGACCGCGTTGTGATCCATACCTTGCGCCATTCGGTCGCTACGCAGATGGTGAACAAGGGTGTCCCGATAGAGATAATAAGCAAGACGCTAGACCACGCGAGCCTGCAAACGACGGTGAAGTTCTACGCGAAGATTTCGCCCGAAATGGTGAGGGAGTCGGTAAGCAATATATGGGAATAAGAAAACCCCGGCGCGAAGGAGAACCAAACGCCGGGGAAACCCTCTCGGGAGTTTATGATTTCTTACGGGGGGACGTTGAAATCAAGCAAAATATATAAATAAATTTCATTATGTGCAAGTCAATATTACAAATTGTTTAAATATTCAAATCATTTTAATTGCACACAAATTCTTCCAATGTTATCCTAGAATTGCAAGAAGGCAGAACATGTTTTCGATATATTTCAACAGGGGGATTGATATGTGTGGAAAAGAAATACTTGACGGCAAAAGAAGCGGCTATCTATACGGGCATTTCCCATTCCCACTTGGCGAAGTTGCGGACCAGCGGAAAGGGTTGTCAATTTGTTCGTATCGGCAACGGCCCGACGAAGGCGCTTATACGTTATCGGAAGAAGGACTTGGACGAATGGCTTGCAGGAAACACGGTAAGGACCAACGGGGGCCAATGATGCGCACGAACTTGCGCAACGCACGGCGGACCGCTGGATTCAGTCAAGGCAGACTTGCGGCGAAGGTAGGGGTCACGCAACAGGCTCTTTCGAAGCACGAACGGGCAACCTCGGCCCCCGGTCACTTTTCGACCATAAGGCAATACGAGAAGGCGTTGAACGTTCCCGCCGAATACCTTTTCCCGGATATATTCAATTCGTGATAATTTTTTTAGAATTTTATGCCCGACCTATTGACGGGGGGGTGAAATAATCTATATTTCAAGCACCACCGAATAACAACATACCTTGCTTTCAGATATTTGAACTCCCGATAGTCTTTGGTATGTTGCCGAAGGTGGTGCCTATCGGGAGTTCTTTTTTTATCCCTGCACCGCTCGAATCTTGCTCGGCGGCGCGGGCCCGAACCGACGTGTCCATGTGGCGCAAGACGTTTGCAAGTGGACGCGTAAGGCGGCGAAGCGACACGGCATGTTTCGTACAAATTAAGGCCGTGAAGGGACGTTGAAAGTACAACGGCGGCGACGCCGTTATATTCCGACCTTGACACATAGACCAAGGGCACCGCTTGAACCAATAAGGGCGGCGCGAAATGGGCGAGCGAGCCGAAGGAATGGCAGCGATGCGCGGACTTTTCGGCACACCTTGAACCGGGGTGAGAAACGGCAATCGCATGGCGTGACCGCCGATGCGCATTCCTACCCTTGTCCAAAAAGCACCCACGGACGTTACCGCCATGATTCCCACCGCCCTTGCGTGGTGCTGGCGTTTCGACGCATGTGCAAGTAGCTCAATGGTACTTGCCGGAAACAAAAAGACCGCGATCCGACCGGGTGTTTCCTTCCGTCCTTTTCAGTAAGGGCGGAGTGTCCCCGCTCACCTCCCAAGTGGTCATTTATATTGTTGTATAGTTAGCAGAATGGGGAAAATTTTTGTTTGTAATTTGCACAAGTGCAAATAAATTTCTATATTTGGAAGAAAGGAATAAAAGGAGCATATAATGGCTATCGCACAAAGTAACGAAAGGCTTGCAACTGTCAAGAAACATTATCCCGGTGACGCACTCTTGATCGCGGCTTGCAACCACCTCTTTAATTTATTCGACAAGGAAGATGAACTCAAGAAGGAAATCAAGGTGAGCAACGGGGCTTGGGTCCATTTCCTGCAAGGCAAGTCCAGGCAGGGTGTCCGGCTTGCGATCATCCACCGTGCGGCAAAGGTGGCCATTCACGACTGTTTGCTTGGCCATGAATGTAAAAAGACGTAAACAAGTATGCATTTTTGAGCTATAAACGCCACTTTTTGAAAATTCTTGAAAAAAGTTTGTTTAACCTATTGACCGGGAGCAAAGAAAATTCTATATATAGAAACGTGAGCGGGAACGACCCCGCAAACAAAACAAGAGGTAACAAAGGGGGCGTTCCCCGGCACATTTTTTTACCTTTCAGAAACAGGATTTCGGACGAATGAAAGAAAAAGATCGTGAACGAAACGAAGCCCTCGACGCTAGGGTGTGGGCCGCAGCAGGTCTCGAATTGGCCCGCCGCTGCATCCCGGAAGATACGACGGTGTACGTCATTTGCGCCTATTATCCAGACGACGGCACCGAAGAAATAATCGGCGTGGGCACGCAGTCCTACGGGCTCAAATTGGGCCTTGCGATCGAGAAAAACGTAAACCTCATGTTCTTGTAGTGGAGCTCGAAAAAATGAACGGAATAACGGTAAACGAAGTGCAGGATGGCTATTCCTTGAAGGCTCACGGTTTCGGTTGCGATGTTGTCGAAAAGGAAGGTAAAATTTCCGTATTTTATTACGGCGAATTTCCGGCGCGGCTTCGCACCGCTATCGAGAAAAAGAAAGACTTGTTCATCAACGTTCAATTCGCGAAGTATTTCATTTTGGACAAGTTAAGAAGTTTTTGAACAAATTAGTTGCGGCGGTGATTTTCTCGTTACCTCTTAAAACCTCTTTGTTTTGCACCGCCGCAACTCACTTTTTCGTCCTGCATTTTTGCCGATTTGGTGCAGGACGGCCCCGGAATCGGTTCCGATTTTCTCCTTCTTTCCGATTCTCGGGGCTTTTTTTGTCCTTTTTGTTGTAAAATTTGTTAAACAAAATAGCTAAAACGTGCTAAAAACGCCACTTTTTGAAAATTCTTGAAAAAAGTTTGTTTAACCTATTGACCGGGAGCAAAGAAAATTCTATATATAGAAACGTGAGCGGGAACGAACCCGCCGCGAAAAACAAGAGGTAACAAAATGAGTACAAGCGAACAAAAATTTGACAGTCTTGCAGTCACCGAAGTGCAAGTCTTTCCATTCAATGAAGGCCCGTCACTCGGACGCATTAAGGCAATTGCGCAAGTTGTCTTGAACGACCAACTTGTAATTCGTGGATTGCGGGTAATTGATGGCGAAAATGGCCTTTTTGTCGGTTATCCTACGGACCCGTTCTTCAAGGGCGAGGAATTCCGCTACATCGCGAACCCAACTACCAGCCAACTCAAAGAACACATTGAAGCATGTATTCTTGAAAAATACCAGCAGGCAATAGGCTAGTTTATGGCTCATGCTTCGACAAACGAAATAGCGAAAATCCTATCCGGCATACAGGATCAAGACAACTACACCGTCATTAGTGACTTCTTCGAAATGTCCGCAATCGCTATTCGAAACAACGTTGACCACGGAAGGGAACGCGACAAATACGAACAACGTTACCTTCAAATAGTCAAGAAGTACAAGAGGGAGCAGCTGGACCTATTCGTGAATGCCTTGGCCGTGTTTTCGGGGTGGATTAAAAAGGCGATGGACGGCGATATTCCGTTCCGTGATTTCGCGGGCGAAATATACATGGATTCCGGCACCAGCAACGGCAAGGCGGGGCAGTTCTTCACGCCTTACCATGTGTCGAAACTCATGGCCGAATGCAATTTTGACAAGGACAAATTAAAGGCCGAAATTGCGGAGGACCCGGACCGGGTGATCACAATTGCGGAACCGACTTGCGGCGCTGGCGGGCTTATCGTTGCTGCCATCGACGTTTTGAAAGATGCGGGCATAAATTATGCTTGGAACGCCTTCGTCGATTGCGGCGACATTGATGCGCGATGCGTACACATGACCTATCTTACCTTGTCATTGCTAGGCGTTCCCGCCGTGGTGCGCCGTGGCGATGCGCTCATGCTGGACTACTCCGAAACGTGGTACACCCCCGCTTATATTTTCGCATGGCCGCATTTCAAGAGCCGTTTGCGCGGCGGGAAATATCCGGCAACGCCTACGGTGCAGGAAGTCCCGCAAGAGCCGCAAACGGCCCCCGTCGAGGAAATCCCGGCGGTGGCCCCGGTGCCCGTCCCGGTCACGGACGAGAACGGTCAATATTCACTTTTTTAAAAGGACGAAAAATTTATATGGGAACCGAAAAAAAGACAGAACTGAAAATCGCGGCTATTGCCATTTGTGCGCTGGCCTTTGGATGCGCTTTTGCTTTGCTTGTATCAAGGCATTTTGTATAAGTTCATACAACATAAAAAGGAGTTGAAAAATGTACATATTCAATATAGATCGCCCGAAAGAAGCCCTTGAAAATTATCATGTAAAAGGAACTACCGCTACAATAAAATTCCGCTATCATGAACTTGTTCTCATTGATCACGCTTTGAGCGAATACAAAAAAAATCATGAAATGGACGAAGAAGATCATTTTTTCGAATGGCAGTTTTCTGCATTTCGGGCAATGCTGAAAGATGGTGTGCCCGATACATTTTCGGCGGAAGAATTTGTTCATGAATTTAAGGGCGACAAAACTGTTTTCCAAGAGATTGAGGAAAAGAAAAAAAATATTGCCAAACAGAAAAAGGAGAATTCTAAAAAATGAGGACGACGGCAAAAATCGGTGACACTATCCGCATTATCGAAATGAAGGGCGAACCGAAGTATTCCGGGAAAATCGGGACCGTGGAACACGTTGACGATATTGGACAGATTCACGGAACTTGGGGCGGATGCGCTATCCAGCCCGAACACGACCGTTACGAAATCTTGCAACACGTATGAGGTGAATAAATGAAGTTTGAAGAAATTTATAAAAAGGTTCTTGATGCGGATAAAAAGTTTAAAGAACAAGGCATCCCAATAAATTTGGATTTTAAGATTGAAGATTTGCGCGACGCCCTTATAGAATCAATGGTAGAGATTAAAAGGCTGAAAGCGGAAATTGACGAATGGGCGCAAAGCGCGGCAAGGCGACCGCATACGATATGTATGCTTCGGGAGAATTTATGTATCCTTGATTCGGAACTCCGCGACACCCGCCGTGAAAACGCTTACCTTCGTATGCTTGCGGCAAAAGCAATTTCGAGAGTTTACCGAATGCGTTATTCGCTGGCATGGATTAACCATCCGTTTGAAAAAGGCCGGAAAAAAGAACGTTACGATAAATGGATTGACAAATTTACGCTCATATTCAGAAAAGCAAAAGCGGAATTTGAAAATTTAAAAGGTAGGTGAAAAATGAACGGAATGCCCACAACAGATAAAGACCCTATAATACTTTCTCCGGGCGAAATTGCCGTCTACAAGAGAAATTTAAGATTTAACGAATGCAAGAAAGATAAAGTCGATTTATTCAGTAACAGATTCATTTGTGAATTTGTTCAAATAATGCGATATGTAAAAGAATTAATCAAGACAGATGGAAGAGTAGGACTTCATCCTAGAACAATAAAAGGGATTGGCAATTCCAATATTCTTGACATACCATCTTTGCCCGAAGATTTTAACGACGTGTATCATTTATCCGATGACGTTAGAAAATATTTCGAAAAGTATAGAATCGGGTATGATTTTTGGAAAAACACGTATTCATTCGAAAACGCGAGAGAAATGATTTTAGAGTGTGCAAAGTTTCTTATTGAAAAAAAGGAATCCGATTTAAAAGAAAACAAGTTAGATTATAGGTACGAAAATGAATAATGTCATTGAAAAAATGGGATTAAGTTTTTCTGAACGCTGCATCGGTTGTGACCGTCATGTTTATGAAATAAAATGCTTTTGGAAATACGTGACAACAGAATTTGGACTTAAACCCTTGTGCATTGAATGTGCCATGAAAAAGGGAATATCGTTAATATGAATGAACAACATAACGAAGGCTTTACCGATTACATGAAGTGCCCGAAATGCGGGTACATGAAACTTTTGAAGCGCACGGATAACGGCTATATTTGCCGCTCATGCGATAGGATTGAAAAGGAAAAGAAAAATGAACAGGTATAGTTGGTTTACTGAAAACGAAAAATACGATGGTGGATGGTACAAGTACAATGCTTGCGTAGAATTTTCACAACAAAAAGTTTCTTTTGAAGCCTATCCTTACTTCAAGCCTAACAGAAAAGGCGGCTACAATCGAAAGGAATCTCACCTGTTAAATGTCGAAGGAAAAAAATATTTTGGTAACAGATGGACTAGATACAAAAGACTTTATGATCCAAAACGACCGCTATTTGAAGGTGTTCCTAAAAGATATTGGCTAAAACTAGAAATGGCTAAAATTCATTTTTCTATGATGTTTCAATAATTTCTTTGGAATCGCAGAGGAAAAAGAAAATGGAAGAAAAAAAAGACAAAGTAAACAAGTTCGCGGCTTGCAGCCGTTGCGCTAATAACGGGTGCAAGTTTTGTCCACGGTGCGACGGTTATTCGTATTGGAAGCTCTTGATTGACGAACCCGTCGTGTTGAACGACAAAGCCCGCAAGAATAGGGAATACCAAAGGAACTATTTCCAGCAGCACAAGAAGGAACTGACAGAAAGCCGTCGTGCATACTTCCGCAATTATTATCACAATGTTATTAAAAAATCGAAGGACGCAAAGGAACGCCGCCGTGCGAGGTCTTTAAAATACTATTACGATCACCACGACGAAATCCGTGCGAAGCGTAACGCCAAGAAAAAGGCAGACTTGCAGGACCCGGTGAAGGGCGAGAAGATGCGCTCGGAGCATACCGAATACATGCGCGGTTATCGCAAGAAAAAAAATGAAAGTTCAACCATCAACAATAAGGAGGTCATCATGAAGTAAGAAGTCCGGCGGCAAGAAACCGCCCAAGAAGTAATTTCTTGAATGATGGAAAAAAAGGACCCGCTCGGATTTCTCCGGGCGGGTTTTGTTGAAAACGACGGACAAGACGCAAGATGCAGTTCCTGGGGATTCCGTAACCATCGTGGGGTGTATCTGCATCGACATTGCCCACGCCTTTACTGCTTTTCAACCTAGAATAATATATACTTTTATTTGCTGGAAGTCAACATCTAAACAGGAGCGATTATCATGAAGAAATAGTACGTGCACGGTCCATCCGTGCTTTTTTTTATGCGTTGTTCACGGCATCCGTCAAGTCCTCTTTGAGTACGTGCGAATAGACCGAAAGCGTAATGGTTGGAGTGGAATGGCGGAGTAAGCGTTGAGTTGTAACGACGCTGGCCCCGCTTCGCAGGATGTTCGACGCGAAAGAGTGCCGGAATCGGTGACAGTTGGCCCGACCTTCGAACGTTATATTTGCGTCGGCACACGCCTTCTTTATCGCCCGGTTGGTGTTCGTGTTCGTAACCTTTCCCGAAAATATGGCCCCGGAACCCGGCATTTGCTGGCCGTCCAAGAATCGCTCCATTTCGGCGCGTAGCTTCGACGATACGGGCACTTTTGCGAACTTCCCGCCCTTGCCCGTTACCTTGAGGAAATCGCCCTCGAAATCGCTCCAATCGGCCTTTTGCGCTTCGAAGAATCGGAAGCCCGCGTAAGCCATGATCGCGATGCAGAAACGGAACTCGGGCGATAAAGAAGGCTTGTCTTTATCTTGTTCGGCATCGAGAATTTTTTCAACTTGGTCCGGGGTCCAAAACGATTTTTCAGTTTTCTTGATCTTCGGGTATTCGACCGACTTGAAGGGGTTGTCCGCTTTCAGTTCCCAATTCTTGAAAGCCCACTTGAAGAACAGGCGGCAGACCTTGACCTTTTGGGCCTTTGTGTTCGGCTTCGCGTGCTTGTAATTGCAGATAAATTCGTTTGCTAGGTCGTTCGACAGGTCCGCTATCGAATCAAGCCCCTTTTTTTCCGCGAACCTTACCAGCGGCGCAAGCTGGCTCTTGTAGTTTTCCAGCGTCCGCCCGTAGCCCTTCTGCATTTCCGTAAAGTCTAGGAACGTTTCGTAAGCCTTGCGGAACCCGGGAGCCTTCGCCCAATCCTCGCCCATCATTTCGCCGTTCTTGCGCAACAGGATGCGGTGCGCTTCGTTCCTGTTTTCCGTCTTGAGCGACTTGTAGCGCATCCTTTTCGTCGCCGGATCATACCAGCGCAGATACCAAGTATAGATGCCCTTGGACTTGTTCTTTTGCTCGATTTCGTATTTCATTTTGTGGTGCCTTGTTGGTTGATTTTCTATTCGCTTTCCGGCGTGTGTCCGCTTCGCCTTAACATCGTATCGACTTTTCCGATAATGATGTTCAACGACTTGTTAATTTCTTTTAGTTCGGTGTCCGTCTTGTCGAAACGTGCGTTGCCCTCGTTGAGCCTTTTTTCAAGGTCCTTTACTTTGTTGTAAAGCCAAAAAATCAAAAGCATTGCCGGGTAGCCCAAGACGTTCCCGATGTCGCCGAATACGGACAAGTTTTCCATTTGTCAACCTCGTTTTAAAAAAAAATCCTTGTCCATAAAGATAGATTATTCCGCCGCCAAAAAAACATGTTAATTTGTTAAAAATCATAATCCGAAAAACCTAGATAAAAAAATACAAAACATTGATAAACGCAACGGAAACCCAACAAACAAAAGGGCGGTTGAATACCATAATGTAATTAACAAGTGGCGAAAACCGGGGCCGCAGGACCGACGGAATCGTCCCGCCGTGGCTGGAAAGCGCAATTTTGAACGTTTTGTTGGGGTTAATAAAATGTTATTTATGTAAAATTTGTTTAACTAAATCTCCAAATTTTGCGAAAAATCGGCATTTTTGAAAATTTTTGAGAAAAATTTATCCAACCTATTGACCGTGAGCAAAGAAAATTCTATATATAGAAACGTGAGCGGGGCGGAACCCGCCACGAAACAAAAAGAGGTAACAAAATGGAATACAGAATTGTAAAAAACGAAGAGCATAACGGCTTGGAAGTCTACTTCGGCGAAAAGCCGACCGAAGAAATCCGCGCCGCCCTCAAGGAAATCAAGTTCCGCTGGCATGGCGTGAAAAAGTGCTGGTATGGCAGGGCCGACCGCGAAACCGTGGAAAACATTCTTGGCGGCAAAATTTCCGAAAAGAACGGCGAACGCGCCGAAATCTTGAAAAAGTGCTATTGCGATGTTGTCGATGCTTACATGGACCCGGAAGGCGGATTCAAGGGCAGCAATAGCGACGTTCCCTGCTACGAAGTTGCCCCGAAGATTCGCGAAATCTTGAAAAAGTGCGGAATCAAGGGCGTTACAATCTCGCAGAAACATTTTTCCGGCGGAATGGAAATCCGTGTAAAGGTAAAGGTCTTGGCTGGCGACATTCGCGAATACGAAGAAATCCGCGAACAGGTCGAGGATGCGAACTTTATCGGCGTATGCCGTAATAATTGGATGGTTGTTCCGAACGCCCCGGCTGGCGATGAACGTTATATGAAGTCGGAAGATTTCTTTAAGTGGGATGGAGAAAGGCAGCGTGAAGCACTTGCCTTTTGGGGCCGTCGCTGGTATGACCGCGCAAGGGCTGGCAAGTTCGGCAGCATTACCCGGGGCCATCAAGTCAATCAAAAGGACTATCCCCTTTTCACGGAAAGTTTCTTTGACCGCTGGAATGCAGTCACCCGCATCGTTAGCAGTTTCAACTACGACCGATCTAATAGCCAAGTAGATTACTTTGAAGTGAACTTCTATGAGGATTATGAAATTATCGCCGCATAGCGGCGGGCTCTGGTAAACCGGGTGCGCCCGGTGCCGTTATTGACACCGGGCCACTTGGCTTTTTTAATGAATTTGAAAAATGCAGTTTAAAAATAACTTTTTCGTAGTTTTTTTAAGGGTCCCAAAATATATGAAAGATTCTATTGGATGGACTAACGGGATTCGTTTTGTGAAAACGGACCATTCAAAAGATTTTCGAATTATTTTTTTTAGGTTATGCTTTTCAATCGGCAAAGAATTTGGCACCTTTTCGCAGGTTGCGCAGCCTTCCCGCAAGAGCTACCCGACGGAGTAGTGCGAATAATCCGTCACGTTTTCCCGGTCGGCACGTTACCTCGCCGATTTTCCAGCCCCCGGCGGTGGGTGGGATTACCGCCACAAGTTTATCAAAAAAAGAAAAATTATGAAAGCATTAAGAGGTTACTAAAATGCAACAGAACGAAAGCACCATAGTTCAGTTTGACGGGTTGACCCGCGAACAAGTCCTTTGCGCCCTTTACGACGCTTCGAAACCTCAAGGATTGGGTATTCTCAATTATGACCCGAAGCCCTTGAAGATTGACGAAGCAAAGAACGTGCTATCCAAGAGCGATTACGTCGATTACTTGAAAGGTCGCGTTATCAAGGTAGAATTGCCCGAAAATGCAAAAGAATTTGATGCGCGTCTTTATGATCGCGATTGCGGACCGGGTGCAGCAAGAGCCGCGCTGGAGCGGTTTAAGAAACTTGGATTTGATTTCAACTTCAACTTTATAGGATAAGAAAATGGCAAAAGAAAAGTCACCTTTCGAAAAGACAGCCGCCGCGCTCAAGGTTATGGGCAAGAAGATTGCGGCGAAAAAGAACGAGCCGCGCCGCGAATTGCAGTGCGTATGGATCGCGAACCATTCGGGCCATGCCGTCGCCACTGACGGCCACGTTCTCGCCTGTCTTGACCTCAACCATTGGGGAAACTTCGACCGCCCCGAAATGCTGCCCGAACTCGCATTCTATGCCGATATGCAAGTTATTCACTATACGAACGGTGACGCGCTTATTTCGGCGGAAAAAAAGGAAGAATTTATCAAGGCATTCGGTCACGGCATGACCGTAACCCCGGATTACGACAAACTCGAAGATACGATAATCCCTTATCCCGATTGGAAGGTCCTTGTACCGTCCGCAGAAAACTTGCAGCACGTTTCAAGAACCGGGGCCGTGTTCTATCCGGGACAGTTGGGTGTTCTCGACTTGGTGCCGGATGCCTTCGGTGTGATATTCGATGAAGGCAGCACACTTGCATACAAACTTTACGGGGTCGACGAAATGAGCGGACACGTCGCCATTTATCCGGGCCTTATGCTCTTGGCAATGCCGCTGAAATATTCGGAGGAACGAATTTCCGTTGTTCCCTCGAAAGACGAAATTGAAGCCTTTTTCAAACCCTCACAATTTGACCAAATCGAAATGGAGTTGCTGACAAATGAAAAACACGTTGATGATTGACATCGAAACAACGGGCAAACGCCCCGGATGCTGCATCCTGTCTATCGGAGCCGCTGGAATTGACAAGAACGGCCTAGAAGTCAATTTCTACGCGAAGATTTCCTATGAAAAGAGCAAGGCGGAAGGCTTTGACGATGATCCCGAAACTATTGAATGGTGGAAGAATCGGGACGAGGAAACGCGCCGCGAAGCGTTCGGGGGACGTGATTTCCCCGGTGATATTGTCCGCGAATTTGTTTCTTTTGTTAAAAAGAACTTTGACACAAAGGCAAGGAATTTTTCTATATGGAGCAAAGGCAGCGATTTCGACTTCCCGATTCTCAAGGCATACCTTGATGCTTACGAAGAAACGACACCGTGGCCTTTTTGGGCCCAACGCGATTACAGGACGCTCCAAGCCGTTTTCCCGTTCATCAAGGCGGAAGAAAAGAACGTTGGAAAGCACAACGCCCTTGAGGATGCAAAGGCGCAAATGCGCGGGCTGGAATACTTCGTTACGCTCGAAGCGATTTTCAAGGAAAAACCGAATAAAGTAAAAACAATAATGAACTAAAGAGCCGTAAACAACGGCAACCGGGCGCACGGTTTTTACCTCTTGTTATAATTTTGTTTTTTGCACCGTGCGCCCGGAAAAACTTTCCCGCCTATGACCAAACGATTAGACGGGACCAGCGCGGCACGGGATTGTCCGTAGGGTATTATGCGCCGCCGCTGGCGGGAAACGCCGAATAAATTCCCGTAGTGCGTATTATGTTTCAAGGCGTTTCCCGAAAAAAATTTTATTGAAATGGAATAGAAAAATGATCGACAAATTTATTCAAATTGCAGTTGTCAACCCGGAAATAGTGTGGGTGCTTACTATTTTGTTTGTATTTTGTATTGTAGGCGGTTTCGGTTTGTTTATTCTGTGTGTAATCGCGAAACACATGGAAGGTTTTGACACGGAAGATTTTTTCGGACAATAGTAAAGAAGTAAATATGAGTGCTCGCATTAAATGTACTTGCGGTCGTAAGCGTAGCGACCATTCCAATTTGAAGGTTGTTATGTACCGCAGAAATTATTCTGCATTCAACGGCTATCATTTCACGCCTAGCGACTATTCGGAAGTTGTCTGCACCCGCCCCGGTTGCCATGGAAGATGGAGGACCAAAGCCGCATACGTTGAAGGGCTTCCAAAGGATTGATTATGGACTATAAAAAAATTTTGAAAGATTTGGCTTACCGTTTAAAGGTCACTTCTAAAGATGATCCCGAATACGATAACGCTTTGCGTTTGTACGAACGCCTTAAAGCAAAGTATCAATTCACGGATGAAGAATTGCTCGACAAGAAACTTCGTGAATTTACTGATAACCGAAAATTTTTGCAAATTTTTATTCAGTTGTTTGTGGTTCAACTTCACGGACGACTTGACGGAAACGATTCATTCTGTTTTAAAGGATATTCTTTTAAAGACCAAAGAAAAAAGAATCTTTTTAATATTGAACTTTTTTTAAGTGATGATGAATACAAACTTATAAAAGAAAGATTTAACGCACTTAAATCATTATACAAGAGAGAACTAGATAAATTAGAAGATAGGCAGAAAAATGATCTTAAAGAACTTGAAGCGGCTCACGAAAGACAAATAAAAGCGTTTCGATATGCTTTTCTTGACAAGGCGAATTTACTTTCTCCGCCGGATGGTGAGAAAACAAACAATGAACCTCCTTTTACTTTGTCGGACATTATAAAGGCCGCAAAAGGACTTGATGATGTTATTTTCCCGCAAAACATGATAAACCAGCCGCCCGTCAAGCAAATTGAATCAAAGTAAAAATGGTTACAGATAAATGACAAGAGACGAACTAGAAAAAATCCGGGATGCCATTTGCGATACACACAAATGCGGTCCAAGTTGCCCGAACCGCCGTGCAGAAATTGATAATTGGGACGGTTGCGCTGATTGCTATTCTACATGCTTTTATCCCGGTTACGAAGATTGGCTGAACAAGCACCCAATAATTTTACAGAAGGCTTTGAATCACATCAAGGAGAATGAAAAATGAACTTTATCAAACTTGGAAAAAAATATATCAATCTCGACAACGTAACAATTATCGAGCCGAAAAAAAGTTTGGGTTACGTTGTTAATTTTGTCGGACAAACTCACAATCGAGATTTATCCGAAGCGGATATGGCGGATATTCGCAGGGAACTTGAAAAAACAAAGACGCTGCAAGAACTTGATAAAATAATCTTGGTTGATAATGAATCGAAATCCCATAAAAAAAGCCCATGCGATAATTGCGATCATCGAAAATTTAATCAAGATGGAACTTGGGAATGTACAGGCACGCACGTTTGTATGGGTAAATTAAATTTAGACGGTTGATTATGCTTTTTTGTCAACGGTGCCGAAAACAACTTTCTAAAAATCCGGGTTTTATTGCTGGATATTTTCGTTTGTATGAGGTCAACGCAACTTCGCAAAATAGAAGTCTTGAGTTGTGCAAAGATTGTTTTGAAGATTTCTTGAAATTTATTAAAAAGGAAAAAAATGATTAAAATTGAAGATTTCACAAAAGAAGAAATTGTTGCGGCATTAAAAGCAAGATTTACTTTTTCACTTAATGATATGCTTTATTATTGCATACAAAAAAAATATGATATTGAATCTGAAAAACTTGATAAAAAAATAAAGTTAAATCTTCAAAAACAAAAGCAATTATTAGGACTTGAAAATATTAGTAAATACGTAAAACTTTCGAATGAAACAGATAGATTAATGGAAAAAGAAGAGCAATTAAGTGAATGGTACGATAAGGCTATGAAAGAATTAAATGAACAACAAAAAAAAGGATTATAGCAAATGAATATTATTTTATCTATCAAACCGAAGTGGGCCGAACTGATTTATTCCGGCAAGAAAACTATCGAATGGCGAAAGAGTTTTCCGAGGGACGTAAAAATAGATAAAGTTCTTTTGTACGAAACGGCCCCGGTTAAAGCTATTACGGGCTTTTTTACATTACAAGAAAAACCTTTCTTTTATGTTTCGTCTGTTTGCGCACTACCCGAACAAATTATTGCAAGTGGTTGCGTTCCGATGGTTGATTTGATTAAATATCGAAAAAATGTCGATGGTATTTTGGGATGGATGATTGACAAGGTAACAAAGTTTGATAAACCTTTGCCGCTATCGTATTTGGATTTAAAAAGACCGCCGCAAAGTTGGTGCTATGATCGTTTAAACGCATCTACCGGGCTTGATCCCATCCCAAATATATAGGGTATTGTATGCAACTTTCTTTTTTGCCGCAAATTATCGAGAGCAAGCACGAATATATTTTGGAGCGTTTGAAAAAAAATGATTGCTACGATTTGCGTGATGACAAAAAAATTGATGAATCCGATGTTGTGGGCTTTTGTCGCAAATGCGGTCGCCCAATCACGAAAGCCGATATAATGTGCGTTGATGCTATTTCGTTTACTTGCTGCCGCTTGGGACCGAATGCCAACGGAATTATTTCAATAAAACAAGATTATGAATGCTGGAGTATTGGTTGTGCGGTCCAGCAGCAACCGCGCACAATGCGCGTATAAGGCGCAAGAGCGTTCGCAGGGCTTCCGCCTTGTATCAACTCAAAAGGACGCGCACAAGAGCAAGGAAGGCCGCTGGATGCGTAGTAACGTGCGAACGGTGACGGGCACCCTCCCGACCATGGCGGCGGCGGTTGCACCCCCCCCCGGTTCGGGTCCTCCCAAGGGGGGGAGGGGGCCTAGCGGGTCGGGGCGAG
>Ga0265298_10000782_pt1 | contig 46735 bp, 53 predicted proteins | sample AusTroGonzalo_MG_3_FD_193486 | JGI IMG/M metagenome (GOLD analysis project Ga0265298, IMG submission 193486) | Bovine rumen microbial communities from tropical cattle in Woodstock, Queensland, Australia - Gonzalo_01 | ecosystem: Host-associated > Mammals > Digestive system > Stomach > Rumen ...
TACAAAAATTGTTCTTTCATAATATTAACACTACCATCTCTATTTGCAGCAAGATGATGCATAAACTCATCAATCTTTGGAGAGTGCATAGGGTCTTTATTATAATTCCACTGTATTGCTATTGTATTCTTTTCATTTCTATCAGGTTCTAATAACTCACCTGTTACTAAATCTATTACACCATTACCACATGCTATTCTATTCCATACTCTATCAATTTCTTGAGGTTCTACAAGTGTTTTCAATGATAAGAATTTCATTATTTCACGTCTACCTAAATCAGGTATATTTTCACTTATTTCTGTGTGTATCAATCTTTCAACATCAATATCTCTAAGAGGTTTATAATACGACTTATCAAACATATAATATTGTTTGTGTCCAATACACATTAAATCAAATTGACTTGTTAATTGTTTTGCAACAGTATTATATATGTTTTCTTTTTCTAATACATTTAATTTTTGCTTTTCAGATTTTTCGGCTTGTTGGTCATCAGTTTTTCTTGGTTTTAAAACTGACTTCTCCATTTCTTCTGGTGGTAAAGGAGTTTCAAATAAATTCTCATTTATATATGTTAAAGACAAATCTAACTGTTCTTTTGTTAATTTATTTGTTTGTAATAATTTAGTTCTCCACTTAAATAATTCTGTGTTTCTACCTTCACCATTTCCCATACCTATAAAAGTTTCTATTTGATTTTTAGCAATCATCATAGGTTTTAAGAAAAATGGTATTTCATTTATATCAGCTTTCCAATCACCCCAACTTCTATGAGGGTCATTACATGGCAAAATAACATAACCTTTATTATTTGCTCTATGGTCTACAGTTATACCAATGGAACATTTTGTTACAGCATCAGTCATTATTTGACAATTTGTGTCTTTAAACAAAAAATGAACACCACGAGAAGTTCTGTTATAATTATAAGGTATATCAAGCTTATGCAATAATCTTTCTACATAAGTTGAACTATCTGGATGGTCCTCGTTATCTATATCTACTATAACATAACCTGTAGGTACAATCCAACCTATTCTATAACCTTGCTCTACTAATCGTTGTGCTTCATTATAATTAAATGGACTAGTTCTCCATTTATTTAATGGTGCTTTATTATCTTGCTTGCTATCATATTTTTTATCTTGCCAAAAAGCTTCATCATACTTTGCTATTTTTACATAGCCACTATTTGGGTATAGTTGATTAACACGTGCCAACATTTCATCCATATTTACTTATTAACTCCTTCTAATAGACATATATAAATCATGCATTTTCTGTTTGTCTTTAACAGCATCCCATATTTGTTTTTCTACTGTACCTTCATGTTGTAATACAGTTACAATAGTTGGAATTGATTGCCCTAACCTCCATAATCTATGTATCATTTGTTTATACTTTATAAAAGAATAATCTAATGTATAAAATATAATATTATGAGCATAGTTTTGTAAATTAAATGATTGACAACAACCACATTGTAATAACAATATTTGATAATTACCTTTCTTAAATTGGTCAACATCGTCTGTTCTATAAATTCCTGGAAAAGCTTCACAAAGTTCTACATAATCAGCAATATGTTTATATACTATAACATATCTTTTTGTTCCATCTAAATTTTCTAACAACCATTTAATTTTACTATTAGGATGTATTCTATAAACAGTTTTATCTGGTAAATATAAATAACCATTACATGCTTGATGTGCTTTACTAATTGCAACCATTTTTGTAGTAGTTGTAGCAAATTCACCAACATCAATTATACCTTTAAAAGCTTGTTTATATTCTTCTGTTTTTACATATGGTATCTTAACTACATTAACATTCAAATCAGGCATATCATCTTCTTCATCATAATCTACAAATTGACAATATTCTTCTAACAATTCATTCCACTTTGGCAATAAAGATTTTTTAATACCAACTGGTTGTTTAAATTGTCCAAAATGACCATAACCTATTTCAAAATTACACCACATATTTGTCCAAAATGTATATGAATATCTACCTTGGTCTGCAACATCTAATGCTTGAAGTTGACACCAAATATCTATATCACTATTTCCTCTTGGTGTTCCAGTTAAACCAAATACATATTCTGTTTTTACAGATATTTTTCTTACTAATCTGTGTATTTTAGAATTATGAGCTTTAACAATATGACACTCATCTACTACAAGAACATCCCATTTCATTTTTAAAAGTTCTTCAGATATTGCACCAATAGCAGTTCTATCTGTTACAAGATAAGTATTTTCTGGTAATATTCTTTGAACTACAATATCAGGTTTCCACATTTTTCTAATTGCATCACAAGAAGATATTATAAGTACATTTATTTTTCTACCTTTGAGCTTTTCTATTTCTCTAATTGCATCAATTGTTGGGTAAGTTTTTCCTTTTCCAGGTTCATAAAATAAACATGCATGCTTTTTAGTTAATAACAAATCTCTTCCAACTTCTTGATATTGTCTTCTTTTTGTTATATATTCACTATATTGCATTACATTTCACCTCTCAAAGTTTTTATAATTGCATAAACTAAATCACTATCATCTATTGCAAACCATATACCGCCTGCTGATTTAATTTCGTTTCCTACAATTTCTTGTGCTTGACTCAGGTCTTTAAGGTGATTTTCTTTTTTAAGTTCCAGTCCTACAAAGATACCAATTTTATTACTTTTAAACCAACCATCATCTAACATCTTTTTAAGTGTTTCAATTTCTGTTGGAACGCATGCTACTAAATCTGGTATACCTGCTCTAGTATACATACTACCATGTGTCTTAAACACAAATGCACCATTATCTTTTACAATTTGTTGACATCTGCGTTGGAGACGTGCTTCACTTTCTTTATCTGACATAACAATCTCCTTATAATATTGTAGCTCTTACTATGAGTTGAACATAGTTAATACCCTTAAGAGCATAATAGGAGCCGAAGCTCCTAAAATAATTAGTCTGCAAAATCTTGTTCTGCTGTTGTAAATCCACCAAGTGGTTCACCATCTTCAAGTTTTTGTATGTTTCCAAGACCTGCTGATACACCTTTATTTCCATTGTTATTATATGCAAAGAAATTTATACTTGCTCTACCATAACAACCGCTATAAACTTCAGTTAAATCTAAAATAGGATTTCTATCTTTATCAACTACTTGTGGTGGATTTTTGCTTGATACATTTATAATATAATGATTTTTAGTATAATCCCAAATATCTGCAAATACTTCACCATCTTGGTTTGTATCAACATCAGCATCTTTAAATGTATTTTTAACAACAACTGGAAGTTTTCCACCAAATTTTGTTGCTTTACCTTTTTCAGCTGCAGCAGCAATTGCTTTTCTAATTCTATCAACTGTTCCTACATCACTTTTTGGTATCAACAACATAATTGAATATTTAGGTGGTTGACCTTCACCAAATGCCTTTGGTTCCATAATATTTACAAAACTAAATCTAACTTTTCCTGTAACAACTTTTGTGTTTAAACTATTTTCCATAATTAACTATTCTCCTTATTATCATAATCTATAACATCAGCAAATTCGCGTTGAGCTATTGCTAATGTACTAATTTCTGGTCTAGCATCATCTTCTTTTACTATTGTGACCTTGCCTGCTGGTTTTGTCATATACTCTCCACAAAGATTTTGAAATAACTTTTTACCAACAATGGCTTCTAATTTTGAGATACCTTTAAGTTTAGGTTCCTCATAAATCATTTCTTTTGTTAAGCCTACTTCTTTCAAGACGGACTCAACAGCGTCTGGGTCAGTTATAATTCTTGAGCTTCTACCTTCTACTAATTTATAACCTGGTATTTTTGCACCATTTAACATTTGATGTAATGCATATTTTTCAATATCATTAAACCATTCTATAAACAGTGGTGCAGTACTTAATATTTTACCTAGTTGTTCATTAGACAATGTATTACTCAAAGTATCTATATTCTTTTCAGTAGGTATTGCAAATTCTCTTTGTGCTTCACCAAGTTGCATATCTGCTCTAGCTTTACACTTTCCTCTTAATTTACAAAATCTACATTGTTTTTCACCTGCATTTAATTTACCTGTACCCTGAACAGCTTCATCAGCTCGTGGAACTACATAATTTACAGCCCAATCTAATATATCTTTTTTACTCATTACATCACTATCTATACTATTTAATCTTGGCTGAAATATTACCATTTCAACGTCTGTGCTATTAGGAAATAAATTTAATGCACCTACAGCATATAATCTTAATTGTGGATTACCTTTAACAGATACAGGAACTCCAGTACCAAATTTCAAATCAATAACAATAATACTTGTATCAGTTACTATTAACATATCTGCTGTTCCAAAACCTTGAGGGACAATGTTAGAAAAGTTTACTTTACATTCTACATAAGTTTTACAATTTTCTTTTCCTATCTCTATTACACGTTTCATAACGTAATCTACATAAGACATTACATACTCATTAAATTCTTGATTAAAATATTTACTATCACTTAAGAAAGCTTGCTTTTTAACAAGAAAATCTTCTTCACTTATTTTGTTAAGTTTATAATTTAACAAAAGTTCAGCATAAGCATGTGCTTCAGTACCTTCTTCAGCATAAACAGAACATTCACCTTCTTCTAATTGTTCTAATCTTGCGCTAGGTGTACATTCTAGCCATCTATGAGCTGTTGAAGCACTTAACAATGAATGTTCATCTGGCATTTTATTCTCCTTTTAGTGGAACTACTTTTGGTTTAGCATTTTCTTCTTTATGCTCTTCATGATTGATAGTGTCCATTTCCACTTGTTGATATTTAGTTTCAGCTTGTTTAGCTTCTAATTGTTTAATTGTAGCAACTTTACTGTTATAATCTTTTATGAAGTTGTCTAATGATTCTATTATTCTACTCGCATAAACTGGTGCTGAAAACTTGACACTATCTACAATAATATTTAGTTCTTCTTGAGTCACTATTTATCTCCTTTTAATTTAAAATAGGTTTACTGCCATTCAGGGTGTGGTCAGAGTTGCACTGACCTAATTCTCTGACCACCCATAAAGGTACTTTTCATAGTACCTCTTTAATTTTGCCAATGCTTTAGACTCTATTTGTCTAATTCTTTCTCTTGTAACACTATATACATTTGCTATTTCTTGTAAAGTCATAGGACATGTATCATAACCCATTCTCATTTTTATAACAGATAATTCTCTTGGCGATAAATGAGCTTCAGCTATTTTCCATAAATTTTCTTTTTCATATGACTCTATAGCTATTTGTTCTGGTGATTTAGCATTTTCATCTTCTATTAAATCACCTAATTCTGTTTCACCATGTTCGTCTGTTCCAACAATAGTATTCAAACTTGTAGCATCTCTCATTAAGAGCTGAAGTTTTTCAACATATTCCACCGCATCTTCCATATTATCAAACTTCTTCATATTACCTCCCTGTTGAACCAAAAGCTCCTGTTCCTCTTTCATTATCAAAATTTTTAGCAAAATCAATATATACACAAGGGTATATTTCTAAATATGCTAATCTATCACCTTTTTCAAAGTAATATTCTTCATCACTTAAATTAGTTACAATCATGTGTATTTCACCACGATAACCTGCATCAATTGCACATTGATGAACATATATACCTTTTTTAGCAATAGAGGTTCTTGCCTGAAAATGTGCATTTAAACCATCAGGTAATTCTAAACCAAATTTACAAGGAATACATACTGTTTGTTTAGGTTTTAATCTTACATCATATTCAAGATAAACGTCACAACCTGTATCATTATGATGTTTTCTTTCTGGTAATTTTGTATAACCAAAATCAATTATTTTAACTTTCATACTATCTCCTTAATAAAATACTTATCTAATAAATAATTTTCTATATCATTTTTAGTTATATCAAATAAACTATAAATAGAACATAATTCTTTTTTATCACCAAGTTCATTTAATGCTTGACTTACACATTTTTTCATTGGCAAAGTATTACAACTATTATAGCGTAAAAATTTTGCTCTTTGTATTATATCAGTTTCATTATTTAACATTTTAAGTCCTCATCTGTGAATGGTTTACCACAAGAAAATTTACCTTCTCTACATTTACCTTTATAACAACTTGGTTCCATATTATTACAAAATTCTTTACCGCATTCTTTTTCTATTTCTTTATATATTAGCTTACAAATATATTGAACTTCTTTTGTATTACGTTTACACATACGTGTACTTAATACATATTGCCAAGCATCCATATTTCCAGAAATTATAAGTGCTTTTCTAAGTCCTTGTGGTAATAAATATGAAGCAATATCTCTGTCAACTCCATTATTTATCATATTATTATATTCAATTTGAATATTTTTATACGCATTATTAAAATTACTATCATCACTTGGAATTAAAAAGTTATTTTTACGCGTATCATATTTTGAATATTGTGTTGAAGTAGATATAAATGTTAGTCTTGTTGCGTGCGTTCTTAATTGAGATACAGCTTTAGTTGATAAACCAGTGATAGCAACAGTCATATAACACATTCTTTTTATCGTTGTATGTGGTAATGACAATAAATATGAACTAGGTTTTGTATCAATAACTTTATTATAAAGTTCTAACAAATCATTCATACAAGTAATATCATGTCCACGTTGGGTTAGCATTGCTAAAAATTTAGGCATTCCATTAAAATTATGGTATAATATTTTTACTTCTATATCTTTCATATTTACCTACCTAAAAATTTATATATTTTATTTATGTTATCTATATTATTATCATATAAAATAACTTTACAATTATACTTTTTAGCTATTGCATATTCTTTTATAAATGCATCATCTATAAAAGTTATATTTTTATAAACACAATCAGGTTCTAGTTTATCGCTGCTTCTTTTTGTGTCTCTTGCTTTTAATCTGTTAAATATAGTTTCTGGTGTATTTGTCATTATAATAATGTAAACATCAATTTTTGAGCAATAAAAATAAATATCATTTATTCCACGTCTATTTATTTTTGGTTTTCTATTAAATACTTTTGGGTATACTATTTCACTTATAAAGTTTCTATCATATACAAAAGATTCTTTTCTTAATGATTGAACATAAAAAGTTTTATCTGTTGGGTCTGTATTTCTAAAATGCATGTAATCTAAGTCATATTTCTTTGCTAATTTCTTAGCCAATGTTGTTTTTCCAGTTCCATCACAACCTTCAATTATTATTCTCATTTACTTTTCCTCCAAATTTATTGGTTCATATTGTGGGTCACTATAATATTTTTTAACTAATCTATCAAAATCTTTTTTATTTTTGATATAACCATCTTTTTCAAGCAATCTAATAGTAACCATTACATTAAAAGCAAGTTCTGCAACTGTCATACCTGGGTACAAATATAATTGATAACCATTATTATCACTTAAAACACCATACTGAAGTATTTTGTCGTTAATTTTTATCTTTTCATCAGCCATAATTTAAGCTCCTTTTAATTTGTTTTCATATAATATTATATTCAAAAATTTTAAAATTATTTATTTGATATAATATCGCACTACGCGCATTCTTATATATAATAATTTAATCAAAAATATGTTTTAATATAAAAATATATAAGAATTTTTAATTGAAATTATTATATATAAGAAATTTAATTAGTATTCGCTAGTAGTTGCTTTATCTTCTCTAACTCTTATTAGTCGAGGAAATCTAAGTGAATAAATATTACTACCTTGAATTGTTGAATCTTGAGATAATGATTGATAAGCAATTTCTACAATTTTATTTACAATTAGTTCTGGCTTTTTCCACCAATTAAAACGCTGAAAATCTGATAATCCTGAGCCAATCTTACAAGAAATATAATCACCATTATCTTTTTTAATTTCACACATTATGCCACCGCACAATCCTTCATATTTTCCTTCACCTTCATACATAGATACTACTCTCATATCTAATGTATATACTTCTTTATATTTAAGTAATACATTTGTTCGCTTATGTTCATAAGAACCATCCTCAGTGTTTAACATTATACCTTCTGCACCAAGCTTAGTCATACTATCTAAATAACCATTTATTATGTTAATATCTTTTCCATAATATAATACTGGAAGAATTCTAACATTAGACCCTGTAGGTTTTAAAAGATTTAACATTGCACGTCTATGTTTATAAGTTATAGCTGGATTTTCTATTATATCAAATATGTTATATACAAGATTTTTATTTGTTGAATTAGAGTTAATCAATCCAGAAGTTTTATTAAACAAGATTTGAGAATTATTTGTATCTTCAATTACACTTTTTGTTAATTCTAGTGGTCTAGTTCTCTTAATAGAAGCAAGTGTTTGTTCCAAACTCATTACTTCACCATCAAAAATAAAATCTGTAGGAAGATTGCTCATATCAAAATCAACTTTCATTGGTTTACCATTACGAGATTGATAACACCATTTCTCACCATCATAATATGCTATACATCTATTGCCATCTAATTTTTCAGTAACATATACATTTTCAATTAAATTTTGACCTTCATACTTTTTAGCTAACATTGGTGATAAATTTGTTTTTCCTAAAAGAGATTTACCAATACCTAATCTTAATGTTCTATTTACAATAGGAGCAAGAAAATCATAATAACCAACTATTTTTACAATATGTGTATCAACATTTGCTACTGACCAATCATGTTCTTTACTAGGTATTAAAAGTTCTTCAATCATTTCTTTAATAGTAGAATAATTTTTAACTGCATCATATCTCATGCTCATATCTTCTTGCCAATCTTCATTTAATTTAAAACCTAATGGATGTTTATTATCAATAACTTCTAAAATATAATACCAGTCATTTTTATAATCTGGATGTTCTTTTAAAAATGTATCTACTAAATATTCTTTTTCTAATCTAGAAGAAGTATCTTGTAAGTCATAGAATAATTTTTCAAAACAATTTATTCTATAGTTTAGACTATCATTTATTTCTTCCATAATTTATTTTCCTACTTTCTTTAGCTTTCTTATTTTTAGCTTTACGTTTAGCAGTTTCTTTTCTTAAATGCTTTGTCCATGTAGTTTTGTCCATATTATACCTCCTTAGAATGGTGCTCCGTATTTTTCCCAATTACTTTTGACTGGGTCGATACTTTCACGTTGACTTTTTTCTTCACAGGTGTCCCAGGGAGTGTCTTCTTCACATTTATCGATACATTCTCCTTGGTGTTTACAGAAGTTGCAGAGTCGCTCGTTTGTTGACTCGTAATATCTTCCGAAGCAATTCTTTCTTTCTCTGTAGGCGTTGCAGTCACAATCGTCTTCTGTTCCGAAGTCGTAGACTGGACATTTGCTACAGAAGGTTCTGTTTGGTAATCGCATTTTTCTTCCTCCTTAATAATGCATCCATCTTCTTTAAATATGTTTAAAAAAGATTCAAATGAACAAGTTTTATGCCAATTGGACATTAAATACATTTCTAATAATTCGTTCTTTGTTGCCTCTTCAATTCTACCGTTTACTCTTCTCATTTTATTCTCCTTCTTTCTTATTAAATTTTGCTTCTTTCTTTTTAGCAAAATGAAATTGTATTGCTGCCTTATAATATGGTATTGCATAAATAGCAGTTAAAACTAATGCAAATAAACCAACAATAGCAGGTATAATCATTACACCAATTAAAATACCTATTCCCATTATTTTTCTCCTTTTAAAAATAACATATATTGATACACAATATCTTTCATACTAGATATGTTATTATCTATTTTGCTTGCATCTAATAAATTTATATATGCTTTATGTAAAAGCGATATACATTTATCTTTTTCACTACGAGCTTCATAACCATCATCTATTGGTATATTATACTGACCAATTACATCAATATTATAACCATATTCTAACAATCTTGACAAAGAAACTTTATTTGACCTTGGTCCTAAAGTATTATACAAAGTTTTATATAAATCATTCTGGACATCTACATCTCTAATAACTTCTCTTTTGCCACTATATTTTGGCAAATTCATAAAGTCAACTTCTTTTAATAATACATCTACAATATAATCAAGATTATAACCAGCATAATAATCAGCCACTTCTTCAGACATATTTACTCTAATTATCATCTTCTTTCTCCAATTCTTTTATTTTGTTGTCAATAAATTCCATATTTTCTTGCCAAGTTAATGTTCCAAAACAAAGTCCTTCTTTATCTGTTCCAAACATTAGTCTTCTAATTTCTTTCAAGCATTTTATTGCTTTTTGGTTTTGGTTTGCTTCTAAATTGTCAATAAATTCTAAAACTTCTTTCATATCTTTATTGTTTAAATTGTCTTCATCAAATTGAAGCATTAACAAAGTATCTTTGCCTATCTCATTTAATTTGCCAACATTATCTTTATGTTGCAATTCTCTTAAAATGAGAAATTTTCCTATTTGTTCTCTATTCATTTTATTCCTCCAACATTATATTATGACAATGCTCACAATATATACCGTCATCTTCTTCATACCAGTCATCTTCCTCGGGGTCTAATCTTTCACCACACATATCACAATATGTGTTTGGGTCAGGATACTCACCAACATGAATGTAATCTTCTGTTGTCATACCAGGTGGGTAATTATCTAACATTTGATTCATATAATTATTTCCTCCAACAATAAACTTATTTTATATGGCTCTTTATCTTTCCAGTTAATAAACTTAAATAAGTGACCATAACAAGAAAAATCTACATAATCTGTATCAGTGTCCCATTCTAAGTTATTAGGATTTTTATTAGGTCTATTTTTAAATAAGAACAATTTGTCACTAGCATCTCTTGCAATCCAACACCATTTCTTTGATAAGTTACTCAGGACAATTCTCTCATTAAATGATAACTCACTCATGATTACCTCACTTCTAATAGAGCCTTTAATTCTTCTATTTTTTCTAGTAGTTCTTTTTCTTGTTTAGCTCTAAGCTTATCTTCTTCTGCTTTTAATTCTTTAATAACATATTTGTTATTACTATCTGCAGTATTAAGTATATCTCTTAACTCACTATTAGTACAATTATTTATATTTAATCCTTGCTGTACTTTAATCTCATGTGACACAATATAATTATACAGTAATCTTAATCCTTCCTCGCGATTAACTTCAATAACATTTATCATTTTACATAGAACTCCTTTTATTTTTCTTTGTTGTAAAACGTGCTTCTTTCTTAATTTCTTCAGTTATATAATTTATCTGGTCATTAAACTTTCCATCAGCAAACATATTAAGCAATACTCTAATTGTTGATGCTAATGTGCCTTTCTTGCCATCATAGCCAATCAATGCTAATTTTTGTAAACATTTTAATTTAGTTATATCATCAAGATAAAAACAAAATTGTGACATTGATGAATTTTCTCTTATCTTTTCTATTTCTTTTTCGTTTAAGTTTAACATTTATTTTCTCCTTTTAAATGTGGCTTAATAGGTGTGTTATCTCTTTTTCTATTTGGTCTAGGTGAATATTCAGGATTATATTTTTCTCTATATTTCATTAAAAGTTTTGCAGTTCTATTATCAATTGTTTTTGTTTCTAATTGTTTAAGAATTCTATCAAATGATAATTGGCTCATTTCTTTTAACATATCTTTCTTTATAAAGTTAAACATTTCTTCCCAATAGTCAATATCTGTATAATGATATTGTGAATAAGCTTTAAAAGTTTCTTCTTGGTCAGGAATTAAATCTCCAACTGTTGTGGTTCCTTCCTCAGAATTAACTTGCTCATCAATAGATATATCATTCTCGTGATATTTTAGTTTTCTTATTTCCATATTAAGTTCATTTATAAATGACTTATAAATTAAAGAATTATGAAGATAATAACCTTTGTTATACAATTTTACAAGAGAATACATAAGTATTGCCATTAACTCTTCTTTGTCTGGTATTAAATTAGCATAATGCTTATATGCTTTGTTTACCATATTATACAAATTAGGTTTAAAGACACTCATATATGTCTCAAGAGGTGGCATTACATAAGTTATATTCTCATCTTCTTTGTGATTAAAATATAATTTTTGTGCAATCTCTGTAATTGTAAATACATTCGACTTTTCTCTAGGAGCTACTAAGATGTTAAATTTTATTGTGTAGGTTTGTTCTTTACCTACTTCCTCTTTGTCTTTCGTCATAATCGCTGAAAAACAAAAAGGACTGTTAGTAGGATGCATGCCTTCTAAATCTGATAACTTTCTTATCAAATCTCCACACGACTCTTTTACACTAACAGTCACCTTTAAATTACGCATATGCGTATACCTCCGAGAACTTCTACATTGCAGTAGAGATTTAGGCTAACCCTAAGTTCTCATAAAGTAAGAGAGCGACTCTTACAATTATTTGTTAATTGAGTTGATACCATCTCGTCACTAACCGTTGGGTGCGACCCATTAAATTGCAGAATTATGGAACTTCTTCAAACCATTTTTCTGCATATTGGCTAGTGCTGACTAGGACACTAGCCACAAAGGAGTTATCAGTCTAAGTTTCAACTGACTTTATGAACAAGATTATTCACTCCTTGGAGAGCAGGTAAGGATTTGCACCTATTCCGCTCATAAAATATTGGTACTTATATCGCTATATAAGTTTTAGTTGCTCGAACGTAGCTACCAACCAATAGTGGTTTGGTTTGTCAGTTTCCTACGCTCTGAACCACTAACAAAGCACGCTTATCTATCGTTTACCTACTAGCGTTAATTGGTAGCCATTGCACGTTAACGGTTGACACCGGAGCTTCAGAACTCACTCATAACAATGTTGTGACACGAGGCCTTGTTATGTGAGCCTCAACTTGTATATAGAGCGATTGTGGACTTGAACCACACAACTATTCCTTCAATAATCGCTCACGAAAAAGCATATAGCATACATACTATATGCTTTTTAAATATATCATTTTATAGTTGTTCGTAATACTTATTCTGCAGCTCTTAAAGCAGCAAGTTTTGCTTGTAATTTAGCAAGTTTACCTTCAGTCATTTTAACTTTTTGTTCTTTTGTCATTGGTCCACGTGTTTTAGTAACTTTAGGTGCATTTGCTTTAGCAATAGTTGCTCTTTCAATAATGCCTTTGTATGCTTCTTGGTCTTCTGGTAAGATAAAATCTATGATTGTCATCTTATATTCTCCTTTTTAATATTTTAATAATTTAGTTATCTGTGTGGTAGAGGCACACCAAATAACTGTCAAAGTCCTTAATAATATGCTTATTAGTCTTCGTCGTTGAGTCCTGCAAGTCTTGCTTGTAATTTTGCGATTTGTTTCTCGAGCTTTTCTGCTTCTGACAATGGTTGTTTCTTTTGTGATGCTTTATTAGCAATTGCTCTTTCAATAATCTCATCATACAATGCTTTGTCTTCTTCTGTCATGAAAGGAATTAACTTTTTATCTGGTTGAGAAGTTCCAAGAGTTCTTGGTCCACCAATCTTGTCTTCTACAAGATATTCACCGTTTTCATCTTGATTATTTGCAAATTCGTTCCAAGCAACATACTTCCTGTTTGAACTATTTGGTCCTAATACAATGTGATATTTATTTTTAGATTTTTCGAACCAAATTTTTGCTGCAACTGGTTCGTTTGTTGCATTGTCAATTGCTTCAACGACAGTGTTGTTCATATCGTTTTCATCAAATTCTACACAAGAAATTTTAACTGACATAATTTTCTCCTTTTAAAATTTTAATATATTTGGTAGTTTGTTTTTAACTCTCTACCTAATAACAAGATTAGTGAATAAAAATAAATCTCTACGTTTTATTTTTATCAAAAATCTTGGTATTATCAATTGTTTATTGATATAATTATTATATTCAAGTTTTTAATTTTTATTAACCAATTCGTGTTATACCTCCACCAAAAGTTTGTATAATAACGCCACCAAACTCTGATAATTCTGGGAAAGATACATTATACACATAAGCCGCAGCGTAATAATTGCTACGAGGTGATGGACTCTCTACTTTATCAAGACAATATTCTTGGTCCTCTTTAGTTACTAGTAAGAAAGTATACATTTCACCAATACTATTAAATATATCATGTGTGATAGCATATACCTTATTCTTTTTATTTTCTTCAATCTCTTTTACTTTATTAAGTAGGAAGTCTACTTCTTTATCATCCATACCATAATCTTTTGATACAAAGTAACCACCAAACCTTTCAAACATTGTTAATAAATTTTGTTCTTTAAATGCTTTAATATATGGCTTAAATATCTTTAATTCTTTTAAGCACTCTATTGCTTTAGTTTTCATCTGTTAATTCTCCTTTTATTTGCAATATTATATCTTTTGTTGTTATTCTTGTTGAATAGAACTTAAATTCTAAACAATAAGGTCCTTTTCTTGGAACATCATAGGTTATTAAGTCATATGTATAATTTCCTAACCATAATGACCAATATGTTGCTGCACCTATTATCTCTCCGTTCTCTACATCTACATACACTTCATCAGGTTGGTCTAATACTATTTCTTCATCATTGTGTATAAGATATAACTTTATTTCGTTTGATGGATTTCTGCATATATCATGTAATACTTTGCAGATTTCTTTGTTTATAACCTCTAAGTCATCGAAGTATGATGATGTTAGTTTTCCCTTTTTGACTCTATTTCTTTGTTCTATAAATAGTTTTAATTCTTCTAATTTATTCATCTTTATCTCCTTTTTCTGTTTGGTTTGAGAGAATTTCAATTCTAAAATATTTTTTATTTTTAAGGAGGGGCCCCATTTTTATAGTAATCTTTATAAATTCATAAATAGTATTTCTTATATATAATATTTTATATTATTGGCTATAGTAATACAAACTATGAGGTCTATATGCTAATATTTATAAAATTTACTGCAAAAATGCCCCCCCTCCTTGATTTTTTAAAATATTTTTATATAGAAAATCCTTCAAACCAAACAGAAATGAGGGATTTTCTTTTCAAAATTTTTAGTATTTTAACTCACGAACCTCATCAATGACCAAATTTCTTGTATCATCGTTGTCTAATCGTTCTGCTGCTTTACTTTCTGCTTCTAACTTATCTTCTGCTTCAACTATTATGCTGTATGGCCTATAACTCATTTCACCATATCTGTAGATTATTTGAAACTTTTTCATTTTGTGCTCCTTTTATTTACAACTATTAGGGTATTTGCTTTTTAGATAATTCATTCTATTGTATACCCATTGTATGTTTCTTGCAAAACTCTCTACGTCAGCCCATTCTCCTATATTTCCTGTCACAAGTTGCTGATTTAGTTGTACACTGAGTCTCTTCAACTCACCATACTCCTTAATCTCTGCACGTCTTTTTGCTATTGCTAGCATTATCATTGATGGTGCTTTTGGTTTTTCATCTTCTAATTCAGCCCATCTTGGTAAGTTTGACAATTTTACTGTCATAATATAACTCCTTGACGCTTTCAGTGACTTGTCATCATCAGTTAGCAAGTTGTCATCTTACTAAGACTGAGGCTTTCACCTCAGTTTCAACTATTCTTGTAATGCGGCTAATTTTGCTTTCATTACTTCTATTTGTTTCATGATATACTCTGCAGAGTTCTTGTCTACCTTTGGTGGTTGTCTCTTCATTGCTTCTTGCTTGATACTTTCAATTTCTTGTTCTAACTCAGCAATTCTTGTCTTTTCATCTTCAGTTAATCTACTCTTCCAACTTGTTGAGATACCAACTCTGTGTTCTGTTTTTGTTTCAAATTCATACTCACCTGTGGCATCTACTAGTGATTGTGTGAAGAACTGACGTCCAGAAGGATTGTCCTTTGGAAACTTTACAAGCCATGTTTTACCTTTCTCTAGGTGCATTTTGCCTTGAAACTCTTGTCCGTCTTCGCAAATCATTTTGTACTCTGTGTCTCCCAATTTTACTATTTTATTCATAATATACTCCTTGACTTCTTTCAGTGACTTGTCGTCATCAGTTGGCAAGTTGTCATCTTACCAAGACTACCGCATTGTGCTGGTAGTTTCGACTGCAAGCCGAGGATTATACTGAAGATTGTATGTATATCTGTGGTTGGTTGTACTTGAGCCTGTCTAGTTGTCTAGTATGTCTAGAAAACAACCATCATTGCAAGTCATTTAGACCTTTGTGTTCAACCTAAATTTTGAACAACCAACAAGCAAATATTTAGTTGTGATGGAACTTTTATAAATAACTTTTTATTTATTATTTATATTGATATGACTTTTGAAATATATTAAAAACAAAATTTATGGTATCTCGTATAGAGGCTGTTATTGAATTTTGCAAGAACCCATGATAGATTTTTGAACTATATTAAAGCCAGTCATCCCATCTTTCCAAAAGACTTAGTTAAAAATAAAAATTATAAAAATTTTCTGATTTAATCACCAAGTAAATTATATAAAAATAATAATTAAGTAAATAATATAATACTATAATAAATATAATATACACACGTGTATGCGCTTATCATTTATATATGTGCGCGCATAATTCCTAATTTGATTAGATATTATATAAGTAGAGGTGAAAACAAATGAATGACGTAACTATATCAAATAAAAGCTTACGTGAACAACGAGAGTTCGAGTCATTATACAAAAACCCAAAATATGCTAGAGCAGCATGGGCTGAGAAAGTATATACAAGATGGTCTGCTGAAGCTCAACCACCTATACAGATTTATGATGATAAAGGAAATTTAAGTGTGCAATCACAAGTAGAAAATGCTGTATGGAGTAATTTGTTAAAAGAGTTTGAACGATTAGGTATATCGCGTAAGCCAACAAACGGTGAAATGACCGAAGCTTGCCAGGACTATTATTCAAGGCATAATTCTTCTGTATATGTTGCGCGTAGAGATAGTATGGGTGCTAAACCTATAGATGAAACAAAGCAACAAGTACAAGTAGATAATCCACTAGAAGGCATGACAGATGAAGAGCTTTTTGTAATGCAGAAAGCTTTGGAAGATTATCGCAATAAACAATCTAACGCTATAGAGTATAAGGAGGAAGATACTAATGAGTGAAGAAATAACAATAACTAATAAGACGGAGGAAAATAAGCCTGTACCACAAACTGTAAACAATACTATTGTGGTTCCTGAAAAGAAGGTGCCAACTATAGCAGAGCGGGTTGATGATAAAATTGCTACAGCATTAGAAGAAAGAGCCACAGAAGTTCTTAGCCAAGACGATGTTAGAGAAAGAATGAATACTACTATTACTACAATTGTAGATAAGAAAGTAGATACAACACTTAACAGAGTTAAAGGCGAGAACAATGAATCTGCTAGTGAGTTAGAGGAAGAAGCTCTTAGTATATTTGGCTATAAACCTGGTAAGTCTATAAGACATTGGCAAACAAAATGGGCTGCAGGTTATCATGCGTTCTTAAGTGCTATATGGATGGCTCTTGCAATGTTCACTGCTGCACCAGTTATTTTTGTAGCTAAGAAAATACATAATGCTGGAAAAATTACATGGTTTGGTATTGTGCTTGGTGTGCTAATATATGCATTAGTAATAGCGCTACCACTACTTGGTGCTAAACTTATTGGCTGGCTAGGTTAAAAGGAGGTGATACTCATGGGATGTGGAGGTAGAAAAAGATAATGTCAAGTAGATTTGCAGGAATAGAGGGTGAGATAAAACGCCGACAATTAAAGAAAGACTATGGTGCCTTCGTTGAATATGTCAACGAAGGTTTTTATATGACAAAATTTCATAAGTATATTTGTAGTAAGATACAAGAGTTTTTAAATGCTAAGACTGGTAAAGCTTTTGACATATTACTATTATCAGTTCCACCTAGACATGGTAAATCTTATATGGTTACTGAGACATTACCTGCATGGTTTCTAGGTAACAATCCTAAAGGTGAGGTTATTATTTGTAGTTATCAGTCAGAAGTTGCTGAGACATTTAGTAGACCTTGTAGAGACAAGTTTAATGAGTTTGCACCAGATATATTTCATGTTAATCCTAATAGAAATGTACAAGGTGTTGCATTGTGGCAAACAGAAGATGGCGGTAAGTGCCGTGCTGCTGGTCTTGATGCTGGTATTACACGTTATGGTGCTGAGTTATTTATTATTGACGACCCTATTAAGAATGCTGCTGAGGCTGATAGTGACAAGATAATTAAAAAGATACTTGGTGAGATGGGACCATCTGTTCAGTCTCGTATTTACCCTGGTGGTAAACTTATTGTAATTCAAACGCGTTGGGTTGAGAACGATGTGGTTGGTTTTATTAAAGATAACTGGTCTGAGTTTATATGGGCTGATATTAACATGCCATGTGAGTGGGATGAAGAGAGTGAGAAGTTATATGGTACTTGTCCGCTCGGACGTCACTTAGGTGATAGCTTGATGGGTCCACATTTAGGAGATTATAACTTACCACAGAAAATCTGTAATGACAATAACTGGTTAAGGTCTAAAAAGAAAGTTGTGTTAGCTGCCGAGGGAGAAAGAACATGGAATGCATTGTATCAAGGTAGACCTTCTGGTATGACTGGTAATATGTTTGATGAATCGTGGTTTAAGTCTTTTAAAAGAGAAGAATTCTTTGTAGAAAGAGACAGAGACAAATTACAACCAGCTGAGATAACAAAGCGCAAAAAGTTTGAGTATATGCAGTTGTCTATAGATGCTACATTTAAAGATGGTGACAAAAATGACTTTGTAGCTATGGGCCTCAGAGGCGTGTATCAAGGTGGTATATATTTATATTATCTTGTAAATAAAAGAATGGGTTTTGTGGCTACAATGGAAAAGATAAAATGGTTTTGTAAAGAGTTTCCTGAGATAGATGAGATGGTAATAGAAGATAAGGCTAATGGTAGTGCTATTGCTGACGTGTTAAAATATGTTGATGGTATTCCTCCTGTAGTAAGTGTTAATCCTATGGGTGGTAAAGTATCTAGAGCTGAGGCATCTACACCTTTTTATAAAGCTGGTAATATTTATGTTGCTGAGGACCTTGACGATGATGAGATTGATTGGTATATGCCTACACCTATGAATGGTAGACAGAAAATGATATATCAATTTAAAACATTTCCTTATGGTAAACATGATGATATGGTTGACGAGGCATCTCAAGCTATAGTACGTTTAATAAAACAATTTACAGGTGAAGAGCCTAAAGCAGAACATAGATTTGTAAGATATACAAAGTGGTATCCTGATATGTGGGAGGATTTTGAGCAGATGAATGCTGCTGACCAAGAAAAATTTATTTTAACTTATGGAGCACCAGAAGAATGGCGTACAGGTGCATAAAACTAAGAATTATTCTATAGAATAATTATAGACGAACAAGTAAGAGGTGAGTATGGATAGAACTGATTTATATTTACAATGGAATGTAGGTAAAAGATATGAAAATACTATAAAGGAAAATGAGATGGTGCAGAAAGTTTCTGCACTTTTTGCTATTGCCTCTGGTTATCAGAAAGGTATTGAGTATGTAAGTCCACAAAATTTAGCTAAATGGCGTAAAGCTTATTTAGGAACATTAAATGCTTTAGATAAAAATACAGGAGAAGAAAGCAAGAGAAAATCTAAACAACTTCGTAAAGCTATTTATGAGTTAATAGAATCTAAAGTAGATAACAATGTTCCATTACCTAAAATGTTGCCTCGTAAAAAGAAAGATTTAGCTGTTGTTGAGATAACAGAAAACTATTTAAAATTTGAAATGGACAGAATGCTTAGTGAGCAAGAAAATGATAAGTCAGAACGTGCAACATATATTGATGGTACATCATGGTATAAAGTTTGTTGGGACTCGTTAGATAATAATTATGAGCGTTCAGGTGATGTGCGTATAGAAGTATTATTAGCTGACCAGGTTATTCCAGAACCAGGTATTACAAATTATAGATTGATGAATTATTGTTTTGAGAAAAAGAAAATGTCACTTTCTAGAATTTATGATTTGTATGGTAGATTGATAATACCTGTAGAAGATGGTAATTCAACATGTGATGTTGTTACATATTATTATAAAAACGAAGATGGTATTGTTGGTAGATTTATGTATGCTTCTAACAGTTTACAAGTTATAAACTGGGAAAAAGAATGGCAAGTACGTAAAGTTAGAGTTTGTATGGCTTGTGGTACAATAAATCCTATAGGTGATACTTGTAGAAATTGTGGTGGAACTAGATTCAAATATATCAATCAAGAAAAAGAAATACTTGATGAGAATATAGAATATATGAGTAATCCATATGAAGATGGAGAAAGTGATAATCCAGAAGATACATCAAAAGTTAATGTGTTAGCTGAGGCCGGTGATGAAATTCCATTATATAAAATAACACAATTGCCTTTTGTACCTAGACCAAGTGTGTCTTCTATTGATACTATTTATGGTATATCAGAAGTTGGTATATTATTAGATATGCAAGATAGTATAAATAAAATATTAACAAAAGTAGAAGATAAGATACTTAAGTCTGGTACTATTGTAACAAAACCAGAAAGAGCTAAAATAAATAGTAGTGATGATACATTTAAAATTATTGGTGTTAAATCTGCTGAAGAAGCAGCACAATATAGTTCAAGAGAAGTTATTGCTAATGTAGCACAAGATATTAGTGTAGCACAATTATTTTACGAAAGCATGAGGTCATCTTCTGGTGTTACAGAAAGTTATCAAGGTAAAGTTGATAATACAGCAACTTCTGGTAAAGCTAAAGAAATAAGCGCTTTACAAAGTGCTGGACGTATAGAATCATTAAGAGTAATGAAAGCTGCAGCTTTTGCTGGTGTGTATGAGTTAATATTAAAATATTTGTTAGCATTTAGTGATGAGACGAGAGAGTTTGTAGCTATATTACCTAATGGACAACGTAAAGAAATGATATGGAATAAATATATGTTCTTACGTAAAGACAAATATGGTAATTTGTATTATGCTGATGACTTTGCATTTAGTACAGATGCGGCTGCAACATTATCAAATAATAGAGTACAAATGTGGCAAGAAACTCAAGCTCAATTTGTACAAGGAACTATGGGTAATCCAGCTGACCCAAGAACACTTGAGTTATATTGGAGAATTATGGAAGCTAACCAATACCCATTATCAAGAGTTGTATTAACTGGTATAGAAGAAAATTCACAACATTTACCTGCAGAGCTTGAACAAGCAATATTGCAAAATCCTCAATTGTTAAATACTGTAAAAGAAGTAATTGCTGCACAAGGTGAACAAAGAGGTGGTGCTAGACCAAATAGTGGTCCACAAGGTAATGGTGCAACACATACAGCAAATGTAGATAGAACAAATCTTAGAAATAAAATAGAAGCTGGAAATAATATAACTGGTGGTCAAGGAGCTTTAACAGGAGGTAATGTATAATGAAAAGTTTTGGCATGGAAATTGAAATAAGTCGTGGTGAATCATTTTCAATAGATTATTCTGTAACAGATAAAAAGAAAGTACCTTATATTGTATTAGCTGCATTACAAAATCCATATATAGCTATAAGTGTTGTTAATAGTCCATATACAAATGAAGATAGATATGTTAAGACATGGTGGTTAGATTTAAAGAATGGTTATGTTGATACTATAACAGGATTACAACCTATTAAGATACAAAGATTTGCTAGCGTAGAACCTGTAGATGTTGTAGATAATACTGGAATAACAGACCCTAATTACGTTTATCATAATACAACAGATGATAAATATTATTATTTGCCTGCAAACTTATATGCAAATTATAATACATTTACTACAACTTCAGATTATATTGGTTATTACGTATATTATAATAGTATATTAACTTTAATAAATAGTGATAATAAAGATGGTTTAGACATAACTCCTGGAACTACACAAGCATATACTTTAGGAACTGTAGCTGAATATATATTTAGAATAGTTAAAACATTTACTGCAGCTGAAACAGAAAAATGGTTGGATTTTAATTATACTTATAGTATAAAACTTGTAGCTGGTGTAACAGTAGTTGAAACTCTTCAAGGTTTAGTAATACAAAATGATTTATTGCCTGATGGACAAACAATGCCAACAACTGTACAACAATTATTACCTTTGTTTGAAGGTCACGAAGAATTATTAGAAGGTGTAGCATTAGATGGTAGACCTTTACAATTTTATGATGTTAGACAAGATATTTTGTTACCTACAAAAATAAAAGTTAATACAGATGATACTGTAAGGGGGTATTAAATATGGATGATGAGATAATACTTCAAAATAATTCAAACCTGTTATCTAGAGAAGTTTTAGTACAATCAAATGAAAATATCATAGAAGAAAGTGTTACCTCTCCTAATAATGGTACCAATACTTTAGAATTATTAGTATTATCATACAACAATGGTTCTAATGTTATTGAACAACAAATATCTGCTGTAAATCCAAGAACACAAGAACATCAACAATATATGTTATATGTTCCTATAGCTGATATTGGTGACCATGTTGGTGTATCTTCTTATGACCCAGCAGATTTTATTGTAACTAATGGTTATGTAAGTTTAAGATTAAATAGAGAAACAATTTTAAGTGAAATAGCTAGATTAGATACTAAGATTGAAGCGGAAACATTAAGAGCTGAAGAAGCTGAAGGTGCTTTAGATACAAAAATAGAAAATGAAGAAATTAGAGCAAAAGCTGCTGAATTAGCATTAGATAATAAAATAGATGCTGAAGAAGTAAGAGCAAAAGTTGCTGAATTAGCATTAGATAATAAAATTGATAATTTGCAATTAAGTCAAATACACAGTATATCTGTTAATAATGAGACGCAACCTATAGTAAATAATAATGTAAATATTACAGTTCCAGTAAATACTAGTGATTTAACTAATGATGGTGATGGGGAGAGTCCATTTGCAACTGAAGCATATGTTTTAGAAAATGGCGGTAAAATTGATAGTATATCTGTAAATAATATTGCGCAAACAATTGATGAAAATAAAAACGTAAATATTACAGTTCCAACACAAGCTAGTGATATTGGTGCACAATCAACAATAGATTCAAGTCATAAATTAAGCGCTGATTTAGTTGATGATACAAATACAACTAATAAGTTTGTAACTGCAAGTGATAAAACAAATTGGGATAGCAAACAAAATGCCTTGCCGACTACATCAACTGCGGGCAAAGTATTAAAATCCACTTCAACTGCAGGAACTGTTGAGTGGGGCGATATAACAGGGTTCACAACTCAAGAAATTGAAGATATTTGTGATGATGTATTTTATCCTGCTTTGCCAGCACCTACAAATTTGTCTGCTAGTGGCACAACAATTACATTTGATGATGTACAAGGTGCGGAAAGTTACGAAGTATTTGCAGACGGCACTTCAATAGGAGAATATATTGTAGGAGGTAATTCTTAATGGCAACTATAGATTTAACAACTCTTTCTGGTTGGGATAATTTAGCAGATGGAACTTATGATATAACAGTTGGTGCTAAAGCCACAGGGTATCCAAGAGTAAAACAAAGTTCTGCAGTTAGTGTCACTAAGACCACTCCGCCTCCACAAGAAGGCAACTATGTTCGATTTAGTTCTGCTAATAGTTTTTCTCTTAATAAAGCAAATAGCACAAAAGATTGGGATGGAACACTTGAGTATTCAACTGATGGTACAATTTGGAATACTTTTAATGCCACGGATACAATAAATAGTGCAAGTGATGGGACAAGGCACAATATTTATTTGCGAGGAATTGGAAATACACAAATCACAGGGAGTGGAACTGGAAAACGTTTTAATTTTACAGGAACAGGAATTTCTGCTAATGGGAATATTGAGAACCTACTTGATTATGCAACCGTTGCATTGGGGAACCATCCTCCTATGGCAAATTATTGTTATAGGTCCCTGTTTGCAAATTGCACAAATTTAACTGATATATCTAATTTAGTTTTAGGTGCCACAACATTAACAGCATGGTGTTATCAAATGATGTTTAGAGGAACTGGAATATCGTATGTATCAAACACTTTATTGCCAGCGACAACAATGAAAATGTATTGTTATAGTTATCTTTTTGCAGAATGTACAAATTTGACTACACTACAAGAAAATTGTCTGCCAGCAACAACTTTAGCCTCAAATTGTTATGAAAATATGTTTTATGGCTGTACTAGCCTAACAAAATTACCAACAAATTTATTGCCAGCGACAACTATGGCATATATGTGTTATGCCGGTATGTTTACTCAGTGTTCAAATCTAACATACCTACCAAAACTGCCAGCAACAACTTTAGACGGATTTTGTTATCAAAATATGTTTTCGTACTGTTTTTTGGTTGGCTTATCAGCAACACAAGCTGATGATTATACAACCCCATATCGCATTCCTTATGAAGGGACAGCAACAGATGCAAATAATTCAACAATAGGTATGTTTTCCGCTGCTGGAGTATCCACACCGTCAATAAACACAACATATTACACAAAGGCTGTAGCAGTAGTTTAAGGAGGATTTATGAAATATTATTATAATGAAAAAACTCAATTGCTTTTAATAGACGCCAATGAATACACACCATATTTAACGGATAGAGGCTATCACGAAGTTACAAAAGAATTTTATGATGAAAAAACACAAGAGATTGCTAACCAAGAAAAAAAAAATAATAATGCAGGAGAATAAATTATGCCAGATAAATATGTAAACGAAAGCAATGCCACAACTTTGTTGGGAGAAGTTAAAGAATATGTTGACACAGGGCTTGGAACTAAACAAGCAACTATTGATAGTTCGCATAAATTAAGTGCGGATTTAATCTCAGATGGTGTAACAAACAAAGTTTTTACAGCAACAGAACAAACTAAATTAAGTAGCATAGAGAGTGGAGCACAAGTAAATACAGTAACAAGCGTGAACTCAAAAACTGGAGTTGTTTCATTAAGTGCAAGTGATGTAGGTGCTTTGCCAAGTTCAACAAAATATGGTTCAAATCTTAACCTTAGTGGCACATTATTGCAATTACAAGACCAAGATGGCAACTCTCTTGGAAGCGCAGTAACATTGCCAGAAACAGGAATAACAAGCGTTCAAGCGGATGGTGAAGGCAACGCATTTACATCGCAAAGTGTTTCAGGTGGTGTTTTAACTTTAACGAAAGGAACAACCTTTGCAACCCCAGCGGACGTAGCAGATGCAATCAATTCGGTTAGTGCATACTACATTACAAGAAATTCAAATGGCGACCCTTTCCAAACTTATGCACAATTAAGTGGAACATCAACATTTTATAGTGGTGGTGTAGTAAGAATACCAACAACAAACGACTACTGTATAGTACTTGCAGACATAACACAAGCAACAATAGTAAGTGGATATGACAGCTTTACAACTACAGCTGAATATGTTGGTTATTATGTGCTTTACAATAATGTATCGACACTTGTAACAAACACAAATAAAGACAGCGTAGGTATTACAGCAGGAACAACGGTTTGCTACTTGTCAATACCAACAACACGATATTCGTATCAAAACAATCAATGGGAATTCCAATTTATAGTAAGCGAAGCATCGTTTACAACAGAACAATGGGCGGCAATAAATAGTGGTCTAACAGCAACAGACAAAACAAAACTTGACGGAATTGAAGCGGGAGCACAAGTTAATACAATAGAAAGTATATCTTTAGATGGAAGTTCTATATCTCCAGATGGAAACAAAAATGTAAATATTGTATTAAATGATAAATATGTGTCATTAAGTAGTCAAACTTTAACAGAAGAGCAAAAAGCACAAGTAAGAACAAATATTGGTGCTGGTAGTGCTAATGCTACATCAGTTATTGTTGGTGGTAGTTTAGTTGCATCATTGAGTTTTGATAGTGACCCACAAACACAGATTTCTGGAAAACAAAATATTATAGATAGCACACATAAATTAAGTGCTGATTTAGTAGAAGATGGTACAACAAACAAAGTATTTACAGCAACAGAACAAAGCAAATTAAGTAATTTACAAAATGACAGTGACTATGTCCATATTGCAGGAAATGAAACTATTACTGGGGCAAAACTGTTTAACAATAGACCTAAAGTTGATACAAGTGAATTGCCTAGTGCATATCAACCAGTAGAATATATACAATCTTATGGAAACGAATATATTGACACTGGAGTATTGTTTAGTGATGCAATAAACGGGGTAGAAACTCATTATTACAAGTCTGATGCAACGCCTCCACAAGGATTGTTTGGTGTAAGGACGGCTTATGTTTCCACATACTTTAATTTTAGAAAAGATAGTAATGCTAGATATGCTGCAGTGTTATATGGAGATGAAACTGCTCAATATTATTCTTCAATGATTGAAATGGGTATATATCCTCCAAGTATGACTGGTGACATTGTTTCTTATATGAAACAGACCGCTACCGCCACAATAAAATATGCAATAAATGATGCTGTAGGTACTTATGGCAGAACAGTTGGGACAACAACAAGCAATTTACATTATTATTTGTTTGCTATTAACAATAATGGAACTGCAGAAGCAAAATTTGAATGCAAGTTATATTATTTTAAAATATATGCTAACGATGTCTTAATTAGAGATTTCAAGCCTTGTTACAGGAAGTCAGACAACGAAGTGGGTTTGTATGATGTTGTAAATGATGTTTTTTATACAAATCAAGGTTCTGGGGCTTTTACAAAAGGAAACGATGTTGGCAAGACTGAAGTTGCATTGGTTTCTGAAATACCTACAACGGCAGATGATGTTGGTGTTTCATTAACGACAACAAGTGGTAGCGAAGCAATAATAGTTGATAGTGACTCTGTAACTCTTGTTACAAGAAATACAGACCAAAACATTACAGGAACAAAGACTTTTGTTGGGCAACAAAAAGTAAAGTTTAAACAATCTAGTTCAAGTGATAAACTAGGTCTTACTTTATACAACCCAAGCAATAAAGAAATAAGTAGTTTGCAGTATTCTTCTAGAGAAATGCGACCAGTTGGTTCTGGTTCTTCAACAACGTATGATTTTTTAGCTTTGCAAAATTACACAGGAGATGCGACAAATTACCACGCAACACAAGTTGGTGTTAGGTCAATGTCAGATGATACATCATCTCAAAAAGCATTTAACTTTTTGTTCCCAAAAGATACAAAAGCAAATATGAACGCAGTTTATGGTAGTGATTACGATACAATATATTTAAATACGGCTATTACAGATGGAACTACTACAAAGTTTGCAGACAAAAATGGCGTTGTAAATGTAAACGATTTAATACCAGTAAAATATACAGAAGATACTACTGGTTCTGCAGACCCAAGTCCATTTGCAGATTACTACAATAAAAGCACAACAGATACACTACTTGGAGCAAAAGCAAATAACACGGCTTCAAACCTAACTGATGCTAATGTTGAAAGTTGGAGAAGTAAACTTGGTATAAAAGATTTGCCATATTGCTCTATTATTCATAGCACTGTTCCTTTATATGATGCTAGTTTAAAACTCGCCAATGGAGAACTAATTTATCAAGGTGGAGCATATAACGCTTTTTATGATTATATGGTTGCTTTATATACTGCTGGGACTGCATCAAATTGTTTCACAACAGAGTCTGCATATCAAACAAGTATCTCAACTTATGGGGTATGTGGAAAATATGTTTATGATAGTACAAATCATACTATTAGAATACCTACATTAAAAGGTATTTTAGAAGGTGTTTCTTCAAACAATGATATAGGTGCTATAAAACCTGCAGGATTACCTAATATTACTGGACAATTTAGTTCAGCAATTAGAGATGGTATGAGCAGTGTTAATTTGCAAGATGTAAGCGGAGCATTCGGCACAAGAAATCCATATTCTCAACAAAAAGGGGCTGACTATACAACTATAAATTGGACTTATGGTTTAAATTTTGATGCTTCTCGTTCAAATTCAATATATGGCAATAGTAATACTGTTCAACCACAAACTACAGGAGTATATTATTATATTGTTGTTGCTTCTAGTGTTAAGACTGAAATAGAAGTTGATATTGATGAAATAGCAACAGACTTAAATGGGAAAGCAGACATTAGTTTAAACAATTTTCAATCATCTTTAACAAGTTCAAGTGTTACAATAAATTCAGTTGCAGGAACTAAATATGTTGGTGGACATATATGCATTGAAAGTTGGAAATCTAATGACGGTAAGCAATGGTATAGAAAATATAGTGATGGTTGGAAAGAGTGTGGGTATAATAATTTTACTGGTAGTTCTTGGGCATTGCAAACTTGGACATTTCCAATAGCTTTTAGTAGTGTTAATTCTTTTGCTGTTTTTAATAAAGCAGTTTATACTGGAACAAGTACTTCTGGTAATAATTTGACTATTAACTCTTATGCTGTATATGGTAAAACAACATCTTCGGCTAAAATATACTCGGACTCTGGTTGGATACAAGATTTGTATGCTTGTGGTTATTAAAAGGAGAACAAAATATGTCAAATAAAAATGTAACTTTAAAAGATACAAGTTCAAATAGTTTATTTCCTAAAACACTTACTCAAAATGTTTTTAATAGTTCTAATGAAAGCGTTGACTCGTCTTTAGCAACGATAAATGCAAAACTTGCAACAAAAATTGAGTTTAGTGAAAATGACATTCCTTCTGCAACTCCAAGTGCTTTAGATGATTATTATAATAAAAGTGCTACTGATGCTTTGTTAAATGAAAAGGCAAACAATACATTAAGCAATTTAGGCACGATAAACCCTACATTGACAAGTTCTAGTGTAACGATAAATTCTAAAGCAGGAACAAAATATGTTGGTGGACACTTTGTTGTTGAAAGTTGGAAGGCAACTGACGGAACGCAGTGGTATAGAAAATATAGTGATGGATTTATAGAAATGGGCATATACCTTAATAATACAACTGGAAGCAATAGTTATAATATTGCATTCCCTATATCATTTAGTACTACAAATTATTTTACAAACATACATATGGCATCATACTCTCAATTAAGTGGAACTAATAGTGCTACAGAGCAAGCCTTATTTAGAGCGATAGGAAATATTGTATCAATGACAACAAGTTCAATAACATTACAAAAACCTGCGCAACATACATTTTTCTATGCTTGTGGGTATTAAAAGGAGAAATAAATGTCAAATAAAAACGGTATTTTACAAGATGAAAATGGGAATAGTTTGTTCCCAGTAACATTTGACTATAATGTTTATAATAGTAGTAATCAATCATTGGCAAATATTATCTCTGCTATAAGTAAAAGTAAATTGATTATAAAAAGAAATAACTCAACATTAACTACTTTTCAAAACGATGGTGTAACTAGGACAGTAAATATAAGTGTTCCAGATTGGGAATTTAGTACTGGATATGTCTATCAATCTTGGACACAAAGTGGGACAGATATAACAAAAAGTTTTACAATCCCAGCAAATTCAATAGTCACAGGCGTAACAGGGGCAGGTGTAGGTGGAACACAATATTCTAATGGTGCAGTATGGACACCAATAGGTTGGACACAAGATGGAACAACTGTTACTGTTAGATATTATAGAGCAAGCAATGATGGCTCTCCATATATTTATTCTTTTGTAAATTATATTACAATAACACAGGCAGTTACTCTTAATACTGACCCTATATATATTTAAAGAGGTGAGATATGTTAGTAAAAATTTTAGATGAAACTTCATTTGGCGTTGATAAGAATTTTAAACCAGAAGAATGTATAGATATAGAACCAGAAATTGCTTTTCAAATAGGTGTAAATTATAAATTTGATTTGGAAAACAAAACAGTTGTCCCTATAGAACACACTGAAGAAGAAATTTTATATAAATTAAGAGAAAGAAGGCAAGAAGAATGTTTTAGTATTGTTAATAGGGGTGAAGTTTGGTATAATACTTTAACAGAAGAACAACTACAAGAGTTACAAACTTGGTATCAGGCGTGGCTTGATGTTACAGAAACAAAAGAGATACCAGAAAAACCAAGTTGGTTAAAATAAAAGGAGAATTAGTATGCCGTTAGTTAAGAGTTCTAGTAAGAAAGCATTTAAAACAAATGTAAGTAGAGAAATTAGGGCTGGAAAATCTAGAAAGCAAGCTTTAGCTATTGCTTATTCTGTTAAAAGGAAATATAAAAATAAATGAAAGCTTATATAACATTTTTATCAACAGATAATTATATTGATGGTGTATTAGTTCTAAAACATAGTTTAAATAAAGTTAATTCTAAATACCCTTTATATTGTATGATTACACCAAATATATCTTTAGAAGTTATAGAAAAATTAAAATTATACAATATAGAACTTATTACTATAGATAAACTTAATATAAAAGATAATGTGGCTAATTCTGTAAAAGAAGATAAGTTCTTGCATTGGAATAATTGTTGGGACAAATTAAATATATTTAAACTAATACAATTTGAAAAAATAGTATTTTTAGATGCAGATATGTTAGTATTACAAAATATAGATAAACTGTTTGATAAACCTAATATGTCTGCAGCAACAGATGGTATTTATGTTTATGGTGAACATCGAGAAAAAGATTTGAATGCTGGTTTAATGGTTATAGAACCTAATATAAAAACTTTTAATGATATATTAACTTTTATAAATACATTACCAGAAGGTATATATCAAGACCAAATTGTATTACAAAAATATTTTTCTAATTGGGGTGATAATAAAGAATTACATTTACCTGAAGAATATAATTTATGGGTTGGTTATTTAGAATATTATCCACAAAATGTATATAATAATTGTAAAGTACTACATTATATAGGTAAATATAAACCTTATATGAAAAGAATACCAGGAAAACTAAATGAAATGTATTTGAAATACTTAAATGAAATAAGTAAAGAAAAATTATTAAGTATTCTTGTACCACAATATAATGAAGATAATTCTTTAATAAAAAGATTACTAGATAGTATACAAATGCAACAAAATATTGATTTTAGCAAAATAGAAGTTATAATTTGTAATGATGGTGGTAAAGTAAAATTAAACGAATATTTTTTAAAAAGTTATACATTTAAAGTTTCATATATAGATAGAAGTGAAAACAAAGGTGTATCATTTACTAGAAATCAATTATTAGATTTAGCAACAGGTAAATATGTTATGTGGTGTGATGCTGATGATATGTTTATGAATGCTAATGGTTTATGGTTAATATTTAGAGAATTTGATGACCATCCAGATGTATTAGTAAGTGCTTTTTATCAAGAAGTATTTGACGAAGAAACTGGTATAATAACATATGATATTAAAGGTGATGATAAGCCAGATGGAACATATGTTCATGGTAAAGTATTTGAAAGAGAATTCTTGTTAAAACAAAATATAAGATGGAATAACAAATTAACAATACATGAAGATAGTTTCTTTGTATGTTTAGCGAGCAGATGTAGTAAAAATTTTAAGTTTTTACAAGTACCATTTTATTTGTGGAAATATAGAGAAAATAGTATATGTAGAAGAGATAAAAAATATTTGTTAAAAACATATAATAATATGATTGATAGTATATGTGCATTATGTGATGAATTGTTAAAAAGAAATAAAGAACATGACGCTGAATTATATTTTACAAATTTAGTGTTTTCTGTATATCAATTGATAAATAGACCAGAGTGGCAATTAAAAGAAAATGCTGAGTATAAAAATAATGTAGAAAAGCATTTTAAAGATATATTTAAAAAATATAAGTATCTATATATAAATACTAGTTACGATGATAAAGAAGATATGTATAGAGCTATAAAAATAAAAGAATTGAATGATGGTAATTTATTAGAATCAATCACATTCAAAGATTGGCAATCATATATAAATCAATTGTAGATTATTCTTATATATAATAATTGAATGATATTATATAATCTTAATAAATATAAGGGAATATAAATATTATATATAACAAATTGGAAAAGTGATGCGCCATAAAGACATGCCTCATGTGAGTTTTAGTAAAAGGAGGAAACGCTAATATGGAGCAAAGAATAATCAATTATGTTGATGGTGTGGCTGTAGTTGAGGAAGTAAATACAAAAACAGTTTCTAAAGCTGATATATTGGCCAAAAAAGAACTTTTAGCAAATAAAAAAGCTGAAGCATTACAAGCTATTGATGATGCTAATAAAACTTTAGATTATATTGCTAATGAAGAGATTGGATTAGCAGAACAAGAAAATATCATTGCTCAAGCTGAAGCTAAATTTGTAATTCCTGAAGCTAATATACCTGAGCCTGAAGTAGGACCAGAGCCTGAACCACAACAAACTGTGCAACCAGCATTTGACGGAGGTTTCTAAAATGTATGCTGCACTAGCTAAGAAAATAAAAATAGCAAAACCAATGAATAGCTTAGTATTAACTTCTAATTCAATAGATTTGTTATTAGGTATATTAAGTATATTCTTTAGTTTCTTATTATTACCAGCTATAATATCTTCTTGTATAACTGGTGTAATTCTTTGTATAGGTTTTGGAATGTATGATAAGTTGAGCAAAAAGATACCACTTGCTGCAACGAGAGAACAAATTGAAACTTTAAGTATTGAAAGTAATATATTTAGTAAATCAAATATAATATTGTCAATAGTTGATATAATAACTGGATTGATAGCAATGATTGTTATCGGTATATTTGTAAATAGTGTGATATTAAATGTTTTACTATGTATTACAATTGTTAAAGGAAGTAAAATAATATCTGCTGTAGTAAGTGGTATGGTTCAACTCAAAAAATTTAGAGCATTGTATTTAACACTAGGTATAGTATCTATGTCTTATATCTCTGTTAGAAAAAATCATTTTTTAAGGGGAGGTGATAAGATGAAAAAATTTTTCGCTTGGATTAAAGTAAATCCTAGAACATTAGCTGCTGTTGGTTCAATTCTTGCTGCTTTAGTAACAGGTTTAATTGAATATTTAACAGAAGGTGGTCTTGGATTACCAGATGGAATTGCTAATATTGTTATTGGTGGTTTAACTTCTCTAGGTGCTATCTTTGCTGGTTGGGCAGGTTTTGAAACTCCAAATAATGCAAAACTTAGAAAAGAAGCTGTAGCAAAAGATAAAGCTGAAAAGAAAGCTGTTGAAGAAAATAAAAAGAAAGAAGCTGAATATATTGCTAAAGCACAAGCACAACTTCAAGCAACACAAGATGCTCAACTAAAACAGTTAGTTGAAGAAATGAAGAAAGCTGAAGAAATTAAAGTTGAAGAAAATAAAGTAGAACCAGTTAATAATAACATTGTTTCTTTATCATAGTGCGTAATTTTATGAATTATTCTATAGAATAATAGTAGATGACTGCAAAACGGTGGCGTTCCGAACCTCGTCAAAAAAGCGCAAGGAGATATAAGCTAGATGCTAGATAGTGAAAATGGTGCTAACGAATTATCACTTAAAGATATTGAGGCGTTCTTAAGTGATGATGGACAGGCAACACCACCTGTAGAAAATGAAGAAGAAAAAACACCTCAGGCGACTCAACCTGCTCAAGAAGAAAAACATGAAGAACCTACTGAGAAAAAGAGCAATGAGACAACACAAGCTTTCTCTAAAAGATTAAATGAAGATAGAGAAAGAATAGCTAAGTTAATGGGATTTGATACTTATGAAGCAATGATTAAGTCAAGAGAAAACCAATTACTTAGTGATAAAGGTTTAGACCCGGAAGAAGTTAAACCTATTGTAGACAAGATTGTAGAGCAACGTTTAAAAGAAGACCCACGAATGAAAGAACTTGAAGAAGTGCACAAAGAAAAAGTTCAAACTTGGGCTAAGAAAGAATTAGCAGAGATTACAGAGTTAAGTGGTGGTAAGATTACAAACATGAGTCAACTATCACAAGACGTAGTAAACTTGTGGAAGCAGAAAGGGTCACTCAAAGCAGCGTATCTCGAAGTAGAGGGCGAGAGGCTGATAAGGGAAGCACGATTAAGTGCTGCGAGTGAGCAGAGTAAAGGTTCCACAGCTCATCTTAATAGTCCAGAAGGTTCTCCGAACCAAATTGTTGGTGGTCCAGAAAAACGTCCTTTGACAGAAAAAGAAAAGTCAATCTACAAATTGTTCAATAATAATTTAACTGATGAAGAGCTAAATAAAAAATTAGTAGAAAAATAAGGAGAAACTAAAATGGCACAATTTAAAACTGCATATTTGCAACGTGCTGTTCCATTTGATGTTAATGTTGTAGGAACCGTTAGTGCTGACCCAGTTACATCTGCTAACAGGGGAGCTGCTATTATGAGAGGTGACTTGGTAAAATTAACACCAAAAGCTTATGCAGGAACACCTAGTGAAGTACATGCTTATATTACAAAAGCATCTGCTGACGACGTTACAAATAAAACTGCTACTCACATTGTAGCATTAACTGATATGACATTGGATGGTCACGTACCAGTAGAATATAAAGATTACAGACCATCAGATTTAGTTGCTGCTGATATGAGCTCTGCTCCAACAAGTGCAACTACAACAAAAACTAAAAAAGTCGCATTATACCCTATCTGGGACTGGAACGATATTGTTTTAGACGCAGACGGGCATGATATTAACGGTTAAGAGGTGAATTATGGGAATAATGATTAACATTGCAGAGGCTCTTAAGAATAGAACTGATTACAATATTCTACGTGAACCTCTAAACGAAATGCTTAAAAATAAACAAGAAGCATTTGAAAAAGAAAATCCTATTGACTTATTGTTTAAAAGAGGTACTCTAAATAAGTTCCAAGAAACATATACAAGCTCAATTGGTTTTGCACATGCTTTTGCTGAAACATCTGATTATGCTGTTGCACCTATTTTCAACACACATGAAGGTTTCAGTAAAACATATACATCAAGAACTTTCCAAGGTGGATTTATTATTACACAACAAGTTCTTGAAGATGAAGCTTATAATACAGTAAAAAATACAGCTTCTCAATTTATGACAAGATGGCATGGTGACTTAGTTGAATATGCTATGGTTGCTATTTCTTCTGGTTTTGGTAAAGTAAAAGATTTTGGTAATGATGATGATGGTGGTGTAAGTCACTTAATGTTAACATCAGCCGATACATCTGAAGGTAATATTATGAATACTACAAAGAACCCATTGTTCTCTTGTGGTCATACTATTGTAAGACGTAAAGGTATGAATGATGCTGATATTGCTGGCAAACTTCAATCTAACTCTTTCTGTGTTTATAATGGTAGCACAAGTTATGGTATTGATTTAGCTGGTGATGATGCTGGTAAAGTTGCAAAACTTGCTGATATTATTAACCAAGTTATTACAATTCAAGAAAACTACAAAGATGATAACAATAAGTATGCTGGTGTTCAAGGTGCAAAAGTTATTGTAGCACCAAATGATGCTAGACTTGTTGCTATGTTAAATTCAGCTATTGATATGCCAATGTTTAATGACTTTGGTCAAAAACTTGGACCAAACCCAGCTTATAAAAGAGCTACAATCAAAACAACTCCATATCTTCGTGATTTGGATTGCTGCTTTGATAAAACTTCTGGTAAAGCTGTTGGTTTCTTCATTGTTGACCCAGCATATAATAGTGAAAATCAAGGACCTGAATTTACAGAACGTGTTGCTTTAACACTTAATGTCGATGAAAGGAAAAATCCATATGGTATTGCTTATGATGCTAGACAGCGTTTTGATATTAACGTTTGTAGCTGGAGGGGCATTGCTTATATTTATATCGGTTCAACAGAACCTAGCTTTAATCAATGCTATCAATTGGCTGATGATAACAGTGATGGTACTTATGCTGTTGAGACTAGAACTGGTTGGTCTGCTATGACTAAATTAACACCTATTGCTACTATTGTACAACCTGTATCTGTTACTGGTTCTACAACTGTAAGTGGTAAGGTAGAAATTGATAGTTCTGCTGAAAAACCTGTTTACACACAAGCTGTAACTTAATATTAAAAATGAATAAGTAAAATAGCTAGTCATAGTGGCTAGCTATTTATGCAGTTAAGGGTATTTTCCAGTTCAACTCTGGTAAACTGCTAATGGAGGTAATATGTATACTTGGGGTTATTTAAAATCATCTTGTTTACAAAAATTAGATATGACTGAAGATGAAGCATTAGTACAAGGATTTGTTAATGCTTTTCCTTTCTTTGCAAATGAAGCGATGACTCAAATTTGTAGTTCTATTAAACCTGATGAAAAAGAATTTATTGTAGAAGCGTATGATAGAGAAAAAATAGAAGCTGAATTGTTAAAGAAATATGGTGTTGCTAAATATGAAGATTTATCAACTGATAATAAAAAGTTATACGATGACGAAATTGCTACATATTACTTTATAAATGAATATATAACATTTCCAGATGACTTTGTATCATTTAGCGATGATGTTGTAGCTTTTAAATCTGCACCAGTATATTTTTATGGTCAAAAAGTAAATTCTCCTAAATGGGAAGAAGCTTTTGATGAACAAATAAGTTATAAAGGTTATAATAAAGTTATATTACATGAAGAAGGTACTTATAAAATACCATATAACGCTAGATGGTATACATTTAGTGAGAAAACAGACAATGCTGATAAAATTGATGTTCCAAATGATATTTTAGATGCAATACCTTTGTATATTGTAAGTCAATGTTTTAGAAAAATAGATGATAATATTACTGCAACATATTATAGAAATGAATATGAAGCTGCATTAGCTAGAATTGATAATACCTCATTTAAGTTAAATAGAAACTTTGATATAAGAGGAGGTTGGTAATGTTAACAAGAACAAACAATAGAACACCACTAAATTTTAATGTACCTAGTAAGAGTTATGATAAACATACTTATATGACTCAATTTAATGGTATAAAAGATAGTAAGAATGTTGTTGCTGTTGACCAATCTTCTTTTGCTGATGCTAAAAATATGTATGTTAGTGATAATAATGTTCTTACTAGTAGACCTACTATAAAAATAACAGATAAAACTAACATAAATAAAATATGGACTTTTAATGATTATATACTTATATTAGATAATTCTTTATTATTAAGTGTATATGATAAAAGTATGACAGTTAAAGCAACACAACAATATAGTTTAGCAAGTGGTGCAACAACATTTAAAATAAATTGTATTCAAGTTGAAGATAAAATATTTATATACACTGATTTATTAGTTGGAGGAAATCCAGCTTTTTATTGTTATATTGTAGGTTCTACAAATATAGTAGATGCTATAGATTATATTTATATACCTATAACTAAAACAATTGTTAATGATATTTCAAGTGATTATGAAACGGTAAATTATTTGACTTCAGCAGAAAAAACTAGATTTATATATTCAGCCATATCTTTTGTAGATTTTGAAAAATTATTAAATAAAAAAGTTACTGTTGGTGTTGATAATAAATATTATGAGATAGATAGTTGGATTAAAGGTAATGAAGATGTATTAGTATCTTCTTATTCTAACACAGATAATAATATTTATATAGATACTAATGAAGCTAATGGTGCTATTGTAACATTAAAATTTAATAAAACAACTAAAAGTATTAGTGTTAGTTTTGATGGTATTGTATATTATTCATTACCTTATTTAGATGATTTAGTTTATAATAGTGTACCATATATAAGTAAAGATAATTTATGTATTTTTGCATTTACTAAAACAAGTTTAATGTGTTGTAAAATAGCAGCTGTTACAGAAGATTTAGTATTTAATAATAATACTGTATTTCAATGGAAAGCGATAAATTATTTAGAACGAGATGAAAATAATAATGTTTATTATAGTAATAATAATTATAATAATGCATTTGGTTATTTTTTAAGTGAAGATACATATACTTATTTAATATGTCCAGATACACTTTATAATAACTCATTTGGTGATACAGATTTAATGTTATATGCACAATGGAATGATAGTATAAATGAAAAATTTTTCTCTACCACATTACAATCAAATGCCAGTTTAAGATATAATCAACAATTAAAAATGTATAGATATATAGAAGATATTTCTACTGGTATATCACCAATTGTTATAACAATGTTATTAAATGATGGATGGACAGAATCAGGCTTTTATGTTAATGGTTATAGTTTTAATGGTTGTGGTATAGGTGTTATATTTTTAAAAGAAAAAGAATCTGTATCTAATACTATATATAATGGTGATATAATAAATATAAATGCTAGTGAATTTAATAAAGGTGTTGGTGATATAGGTAATGATGGCTATTTTGAAAATATAAATACAGTTAGTGGAAATTTAACTGAATTAAAAATACAAAGATGGACAATAAATGGTGATAATGCTGTTTTAGATACATCCACAACTGCAATACAAAATAACGATTATATACAACTAGTACCAGTTGGTTATAATAATGAATTAGATACTACTATTGATTATAATTTATTAAATGGTTTAGTTTATAGAGCATTCTATTATAATTATTCTATGCTTGGTTATTTGAATAGAATTGGTAATTTAGTAGTACCATATATGGTAAATGGTACAAATATAATGTATCAACAATATTTTGAAAATATACCAAATAGTTCAATAAATCAAACTGCTAAGACAATAACAATGAATAATAACAGAACATATACATTTGATACAACTACTTTAGAAATAAAGCTAAATAATGTAGTTGTTGGAAAAATACTAACATTGTTTAATAATCAAGTAACAGAATTTTATATTGTATATGATTATGATTTAGTAAATAATACAATAAAAACTGGAAGCACAACTATAGGCAGTATATCTAGAACTATAAATAATGATGGTTATTGTAATTTAACATTAGATACTATATCATGTGAATTTTATCCTAACATGGTATCAAAATATATTGCTTATGGTATTTCTGCTGATAATCCATCATCACCATTTAGAATATTAACTGAAAAATTAAAACAAGATACTTATAAAATAACATTTTCATCTACTAATTTAACAAATAATACAGATATAGTATTAACAGACCAACATAATGGTAGAGAAAATATAACTGGAAAAGTATTTAAAAATTTGTCTTCAGCTGAAATACATTATAAAAAAGCTATACAATTTAATTATAATAATGGAACATCACAAGCTAGTTATGATAATTTAATGTATAATTGTCATTATTATAAATTTAGTGATGGTTATTCTCCAGATTATTATTTTACTAGATTAAGCAAAACAGAAGATAATGATGATACTATAATTAAATATAGAATAATGATAGCTGGTGCATTAGAATATGGGTCTTCTAGTAGTGGGTATGTCGCTAATGTAATAAATGATTTTAATATAGAATGGCATTCAATTGTTGGTAACATTTCTATACCAGATTTTCCTGCAAAAACAAGACAAGAGGGTACTATAGAAAGTCCTGTAATTATTCAGCAGGTTATTAAAATACCATGTTTAACTAATTATAATGCAAATGAGATTATTAAAAATCAAATAGCATCATATAATTCTGGTTATTTTGGTAAGATTTTTAAAATAAATGAATATAATGCTGAAACTATATTAACAGACCAATATTTATATGATGTTAATAGAGCTAAGTTAATACCTTTAATAATAAAAGGAATAAATGCAAGCGGTTATATAAGTAGTAATACTTTTAAGCAAATTCCTATAGAAAATAAAGATAATGTTTTTTATACTTATAATAATATTTTGTATAGTACTTATTTAGGTGTAAATAAACAAATAACTTTAGATATAGTATCTGCCGGAGATTATAATCAAGTAGTATTTGATTCAAAAGCTATTTTGGATGAGTATTTCTTGTCATTTGGAAATCTTGTAGAAATAACTGATACTAGACGAACTGAAGATGATAATAGAGAGTTCTTATGGTATTTACCAAAACTTAATGAGTTTAAGTATGTAAGTAATATAAGTGACTTACATGCAATATCTAGCGAGCAAGTAGGTGTATTTTTAACAGATGAAATATGGGTTATTAGTTTACTTAAAACAGACGATAATGGTATTGATTATTGGAAAAATACAAAAACTAAATTAGCTATGGGTGTAAGAGCAGGTGGTAATACAATAACATCATTAAGCGGTTCTAGTACATTACTTGCTACACCACGTGGTATTACGGAAATGGGTTTACAAGATTTTGTTCAATCTACTGACCAAGAAGTTACTTATTTAAGTGATACAATACAATATTTGTATAGTTATTTTAAAGATAAACCTATAAAATTTGCTTTGTATAAATATTGGATTTTTGCATATACAGTAGAATCAAAACAGTTCTTAGTTTTAGATAGTAGATATGGTACTTGGTGGTTATGGGAATTTAAAACTAACATTGATACAATACTAACATTTAATGATATGATGTATATTTTAAGTAATAATAAACTATATAAATTAAACTATAATGATGACGATGATTATTACGATGATACTGATATAATTGAATGGTCATTTACTTCTCAGAAATTACATTTTGGTGATATAAATTATTATAAACATGTTAAAACTATAAATGTAATTGCTACTGGAGATGGAAGACCAACGTGTAAGATAACAACAAAAGCATTTAGAAATCATGGTAATCCAGAAGGTGAGAAAGTAGTTGAAATAAAAATAGATGATATAACAACTTATGTAAAAGTTATAAATGCTATGAAAGTAAATGAATTTCAATTTAAGTTTGAAACAGATATTTATAATGTAACACAAATTCCTGTTAAAGTCGATAACATTAGTATAAATTATAAGATAAAAGGTATGGTAAGATAATGGCTAATATGTATGGTGTTAATTTGACACAAACTGATATGGCTAAAGCTTTAGCAAATATGGAAAGACAACAAAATGGCGTTAAGACGTGGGACCAGTATTTTGGTGCTGCGTCTTTAGGCTATCAAAAAGAGCAATCTGCTCTAACTGGTGATTTGTCTGAGGCCATGAATCAAGCATATCAAAGTTATTTAGGTCAACAAAATATTGTAAAAGATAGTGGTTTAAGTTTAGGCCAACAAGAGCGTTTAAGAGATTTAAGTGCCAAAGAATTATCTAATACTTATAATACTTATCTTGCAAATTATCAAAGTGCAATAAATGATTTAACTAAAACTTATAGTTCAAATGTAAATGCAATAGAAGAAGCTCTTAACACAGAAGCAACAAATTATTTATCTCTTGTAAATAGTGCATATGATTATTTATCAGAGGAGCTTTATAATGCTACAGACAAATCTGGTACTTCATTATTAACTAATAGAGGTTTATCTAAATATTTGTATACTGCTGAAGATGCTGAGAAGGGTTTAGGCACAGAAGGCGAGTTAATGAGCTGGAATGATATTAAAGAAAAATTATTTACAGAAGAAGGTAATTTAACTCCAGAAGGTGTAGAGTTCTTTGATATAGTTTATAATATGCAACCACAAAGTTATTATATAGATGATAAATATGCTAGAAGCTTTGGACAATGGTTGTCTGATAAAGATATTGCTAATAAAACTAATTTATATGAATTCTATACAAATGCTGACCCATTTAATTATAGTTTTGCTGGTAATAGAGCTGGAACACTTAATGTGCTTTTAGGTAGAGAATCTACTGATACTAAATATGATGAGAATGAGTATTATAAAAAATATTATGAAGATGTAGAAAATTTAGAAAATGATATTGGTAATATAGATAAAGACATTTCATCTTATCAAACTAAAATAAATGATGTAAAAAATAACAATAATAATTACAAAGTTTATCTTCATGCACATGGTAGAACTACTAGAAAATTAAAAGCTGATGCTGCTGAAAAAATAAATGATTATGAAGCTAAAATTAGAGAATTAAAAATAAAACGAGATGAAAGTTTATCTAACTTAAATACTTTAAAATCTGATAAAGAAAAATATAGAGAGCCAGCTATTCCATCAGGATACTAATGTATTTTGTTATATATAATATTTAATCAAAAATAATTTTAATATAAATATAAAAGAATATAAATAAATTTAATCTATTATATATAAAAATAATCCTAATAAGATATTTTGATATTATATAATAAAGATATTTCAATATAGCGAAGAGCTATTTAAAGGAGATATAAAATGGAACTTAATAAAAATTTTGGTGCTAAAATAGCACAAAGAAGTTATATAAACCCACTAGATAAAGCGTTCGAGCAACTAAAGTTCGAGCGCAATTTTTCACCTAGACTATGGGAAGATAGTATTAAAAATTCACAACAAAATGTTTTAGCAGCTTTATTGGAACAAAATAAAGGTAAAACAATGCGTGATGAGTTTTATGACCCAAACTATTATGACTATGATAGAATGATGACTGAATTGTATAAAGATACTTTAGATGACAACATAGAAAATGCTATAGAACGTAAAGTAACATATACAAATGAAAAAGGTGAACAGCAAGAATACTCTTTTGGTAAAATGACTGATAGGCAATGGGCTTATAAACAACTAGAAGATAGTTATGCCGCAAGAAAACAGGAAATAGAACTTTCATTAGAACAAAAGAGAAAAGATGAAATGGGTTGGCTTGAAAAAGCTTGGAATAATGTAGTTGCTACAACCAGTGAGCTTTTAGAAGGCGCAGCAACTGGCATAGCAGGTATATTAGATGTAGGTTTTTCACCATTAACGGCAGCTTTTAAAGCAGCTGATAAAGAATTTAAAGAAGGCAGATGGTTTAGTGGTTTATTATATTTGTTTGGTAGTCCAGTAACAGGTTTAGTTGCAGATGGTACAACAAATAATACCACTTATTTAGATTCTTTTGTAGATTCATTTGGTGAAGGTTTAACAGCATTAGAAAAAGAAAACTTAAGAGTTGCTTTAGATGAATGGGAAAGAAAGAATACTGACTTTAAAACTATAAGAGGTGAATCTACTACATTAGGAAAATGGGTTGGTGGTATTGCTAATTCAATAGGTATGATGATACCTTCAATGGTTATGACTGCTGTTGGTATACCAGGTGGAACATATGCATTTTATGGTGCTATGTTTAGTGAAAGATTATATGAAAATGCTGCAAATCCTTATACAAAAAATTCACCTTCTTGGTTAAAAATAACTAATGCTGCAGTAACAACTGCTGTAGAATATGTTATAGAAGCTGGATTAAATAAAATTTGGGGCTCAACATTTGCTAACAGATTGTTAGGTTATAAAGGTGGTATTAAAACTAAAATAGCTACAGATAGCTTAACTAAATCAGGTTTAAAAATATTAACAAAAGATGCTATACAAGAAGGTATTGAAGAAGTTTGTCAAGATTTATCTACAGCATTGATAAATAAAGCTACAGATTTATTTTGGCAAGGTAGTTCTAGTGATGGCTCATATGGTAAAAACTTTAATGAAGAAGTAAGCAATCTTTGGATGTCTTTTGTAATGGGTGCTGCTACGTCTATTATTTTAACAAGTGCTACTGGTGGCATAGAGACATTTTCTAAATTAACTTTAGAAAAAACTATAAATAGAAAATTGTCTAAAGGCAGTTTAATTGAAATGCCAGATGGTACTATTGTAGATAGTAAAACTAATGAAAAGAAATATGATAGTAAATATATTGCTGAAAGAATTGAAAAAGATGGTAAGAGTAAAGTTTTATCTGGTTTTAGTAGATTAGCATTTACAAATCTTATAAATGATTTTAGTGAAAAAGTTAACAATATTAAAAATATTAAAAATGTTGATGAAAGAATAAGTGCTACAAAAGATATATACATTGCATTTAAAGAGTTACAAAATTTATATAGTTCTTTTAGTATGGAGCAAGTTAATAAAGCTCAGGAAACTATAACAAAAGCCTTTGAGTTAGAAGAAAGAGATAAAAGTTTAGATGTTGATTTTAATAACTATATAAATACATTAAAAGAACAAACATCTATTATGATAGCAGGTTCTCCAGCTCGTTTAAGTATTAAGAAAGACGTTGAAAAAGCTATTGATAAAGTTAATGAAGAACTTAAAAAGAGCAAAACTTCTGAAATAAAAGCAATTCATAATAAAAATGATAACAAAGAAATCAAGAAAGCTATTAAAGAAGCTGAAGCATTATTAAAAACTAATCCAGAAAGTATGTTTGATGAGTATGAAAATATTGTAATAACTAATGGTAATTATGCTATTGAAAATGAAAATACTATTTTTGTACCAGAAGCATGGTTAGAAAATTTTGATAAAACAGCTATATATAAATTTTTAAAGCAAGAAAGTATTTTAAATAATATATTAAATGAACCTAAGTTTAAAGAATTTAATAATGAAATATTAAAAAGTTTTAAAGAATTTACTGGTAATAAGAATGCTACAAGTGAAGAAGCTTTAACACAGTTTTTGTTTAATAAAACAGTATTTCAAAATTTCTTGCTTTCAACAGTTAATAGTAAAGCTAAAATTAAAGTATCGAATGCTATAAAGTTTAAAGATTTTATTTTTAATATGTATAATTATATAGATTTAATGACTGAAAATGTAAAAGGTAATTATAATAAAAATCTATTAAAACAAGTAAAAGAACAAATAAAACAAACAGAAAGAATACCTATGATAAAAGCTATATTACATTGGAACTTAAATCCTCAAGAAATAGGTGCTGATGCTGTATTAAATGAAAATGATTTAAACTTTATTAAAAAATATCAAATGAGAACTTTATCATTAAGTAATCCAGTAAATAACAGAGCTTTATTACCTATATCAAATTTAAAAAATAGTAGTTATTTTACATTTGAAGAAAAACGATTTATAGATAAAGCTATGAGCGATAATGCTACATTAAAAGAAAGATTACAAGCTACAATAATGTTGCAATTAGCTGATGTAGAAATGCGTGATAAAATGAAATACTCTTCTAGTTTAGTTGGTTCGTTGACTATACCTAAACAAGCTTTAGCTGACTTTTCTCCAAATGAAACTGGATTTATAACTGATGCAATTAGAGATTTTGAAAGAATATACTCATTTTCATTACAAGATTTATGTGATGCTAGAAATGAATTAGATACTTCATATTATCTAGCTTATTTAAAAAATAATAAAGAAATACAAAATTTATTAGCAGATAAAAATGTAAATATTGATACTCTTTCATTAAGTGATATTAAATATTATTTGTTTACAGCTTTAGAGAGTATGCTTGGCGATAAATATATTGTATTAGAAACAAATTCAAATGGTTATGAAGTATTTAAAGCTTTACCAGGTATAGATATATTACCAAAAAGCATATTAAATCCTATAGGTAATATTACTAGAGAAGAATCCTTTAAAAATATGTTTATGCAAATTGATAATATACCTACTAGAGATTTATTAAGCTTTATAATATAGATTCAAAATGGTTATATAATAATTTAAAAGATTGGAATGTAATAATAGATAATGAATCTGCTACGCCTAAATGTGATATACCTAACAAAACTATTGTATTAAAAGATGAAGTTGATATTTTACATGCATTTATACATGAACTTAATCATGCTATACATTACTATTCTGATGTAGAATTTAGTGCTAGTTATAGTACTATGAAAAAACTTAAAGTAAATTTTGCAGAAACTTTCCCAGAGTTAACTAGATTTTATAAAACACTTTATAATAGAAAAAGATTATCTCAACAAGATATTACATTCTTACTTTATAAAATGAATCAATCAGAGTTGTTAGCTGAATTATATGAGCATGATAAAGTTGCTAAAGGTTGGACACTTGATAATATAAAAGAATTTGGTATAATTTTAAAAGAAAACGAAAAGGTAAATAAAGACAAAATATTATTTATAGACAAGCTTAATAATAGTATGACTCCTAAACAAAGAATCGACCAAATACAAGCTGAAAATGCTTTGGTAGATACTTACTATAACATGCTTGATGCTGTAGTATTTGGTAGAGAAAATGAGAATAAATCTACTTATCATAGTAGATTAACAAAATATTCTGCAAAAGCATTAACAAATAGTATATTAAATGAACAACTACCTTTACTTGATAAAGCTTTAGCTGATATAAATACTGTAATTACTAATGCTAAAGAATATTTATCACCAGATATATTAACTGAAATACAAAAACAAGGAAGATATATAAATAATGAAGGTGACATATATAATTATTTAAAACAATATTTTGAAAATGAGTATAACGGTATAAGTATAGACAGAGATTATATTAGTAATAAATATATCTTTGTAGATGATAATGCTTTTGATGATTTAATAAGTCCTAAGTATAATAAAGATACAAAAATTACAAAACTTAGTGATATTTATGATGAAAATGTTTTAAAACAACTTGGTATACCTACTACAATAGAAATAAAAATTGGTAATGAAGCTAATCAGTTTGTTAGAGATGAAGACCATCCAGGTGGAATAATTTATATAAATAGCAACACAGAAAATATAGTAAGAGCTATAAATCATGAATTTAGACACTTAATGCAATATTATAATAATCTTGAAAGTGGTTTTACTGTAGATTTTAAAGCAACAAAAGAAATGGTAGAAGATATAAAAGCTCATATACCTCAAATATTTAAAGCTGAAATAACAAGAGCTTATGCTGAAGGTTATTTAAGAAGTAAAATTGAAA
>Ga0265298_10000785_pt1 | contig 46669 bp, 53 predicted proteins | sample AusTroGonzalo_MG_3_FD_193486 | JGI IMG/M metagenome (GOLD analysis project Ga0265298, IMG submission 193486) | Bovine rumen microbial communities from tropical cattle in Woodstock, Queensland, Australia - Gonzalo_01 | ecosystem: Host-associated > Mammals > Digestive system > Stomach > Rumen ...
CTCGCTCTCGTCCGTGACCTTGTAGCCACGCTGGGTGCGGAACTTCTGCAGCTGCACCTCGAGGTAGGTGTTGGTGCGCTTCGCGAGCGTGGACTCGTCGAAGTCGGCGCCTTCGGGAGCGCCGAGCGAATACGCGCCGGTCGCACCCTCGACCTCGATCTCCTGCTTCCACTGCTCGGGCTTGTCGCCGCGCTTGATGATCGTCTGGATCGGGTTGTCGTACTTCTTGGCGCGGATGACCTTCGAGTAGTAGTCGTTTACCTGGAGTACCGCGTCGGTAGTGTAGATTGCTGCCATTTTACTTTTTCTTTCTGCGCGTCGCCATTATGTACGCCTCGAGATCGTCGTCGTTGTCAACGTCCATGTCGTCGAGGTTCCTTTCCGCGCCGCGCTTGGGCTTCGGGCCGTTGGCCTTCGGCTTCTGTTTTGATGATTCGTCCTTCCGGGTCGTCTTCTTCGGCTTCTTCTTGCCGGGCTTCGGCTTTGCTTCGCCCGACTTCAGCGCTTCCACGCCGGCCTCGAAGATCTTCCGGACCTTCTTGAGCAGTTCTTTACGGCGGTCGCCGTATTCGTCCTTCAGGTCGGCAAGCTCGCTCTGCAGCTTGCGGACCCTGCGTTCGACCTTGGCGTAGCTCATCGTCTTCCCGTCGGAGATTTCGAACTCGTCCTCCGGGCCGTGTTCGTCGAGCCAGTTGTCGTACTTCGCTATGACGGCCCTGTACTGGTCCATCTGCGTGAACGCCTCGGCCTCGGCCTTGGTCATCAGCCCCGGCAGGATTCCGCTCGACTCTGCGGCGCGCAGGATGGCCCTGCCGTCGTCGCCCGAGAGCTTCTTCGCTTCCTCCAGCTGACCTTCCAGCGCCTTGACGCGGGATTCCGCCTCCTTGCGCTGCGCGATCAGCTTGCCGATGCGCTTCTTGGCCCTGGCGCCCAGGTCCTCGTCGCCTTCTTCGGGGTCGTCGTCGTCGCCGTCGTCCTCGTCCTCATCGTCGTCCTCGTCCTCGGGCTCGTCGTCCTCAGGATCGTCGTCGTCGATGTCTTCGGGGTCGTCGTCATCGTCGTCGTCCTGGTCGTCGTCATCGTCGTCGTCCTGGTCGTCGTCGTCAACGTCCTCGGGCTCCTGCCCGCGAGACGACGCCTTCCAGCCGCCCCCTTTTTCGGGGTCGTCGACCGGTGCCATGACCGTTTTTCCGAATACTAGCGCCATTAACCTTGGGTCCATGTTTGTTTTTCCTTCCTCATGCTTTTTTGTCTGGCAGCACGCGCCAGTCGGTACGCAGACTTCCGTTTTACGAGTGCCGCGAATGCTGCGATGTTTCGCGCTCGACGGGGAAATTATCGCATAAGTCAACCCCCCCAGAGGCGAAAAATCGTCTCTGGAGGGTCATTTTGTGGGTAACGTTACCCCGATTTTACCAGTTGAAGCGGTTGCCGCGCCCTCCGGACAGTCCGGCAACGGAGTTTGAGGGCTGTTTTGCGTGCGTATTTGCGGCTTCGCCGACGGCAGTCGCCATCTCAGCGCCGCAATTCCAGATGTCGCTCATGACGGCGTAGCGGTCGTTGTCGATCATGTCCTTCGCCGCGCCCTTCTGTCCGTCCTTGCCCGTAAGCAGCTTGTAGCATGCGATTGTGTTCACGCAGTCGCTCGTTACGAGGTACTTGCGCGCCTTGCACTTGTCCTGGAGCCGCGAATATCCGACGGCAAGCCGCTGGCCGTCCGCCACCTGCCAGCCGCCCATGAGCCCTTCCAGGTCCTCGATCAGCGACTGGTTCTGCCGGCTGCTGATCTTCGACTGGCTCGCCGCGCGGGAGTCCAAAAGGCGAAACTCCATGCGCTCCGCCGCGCCGTCGCAGTCGTCCCAGTCCTCGATTTCGTCGTCTTCCGGCGGACGCATCGCGTGATTGCCGTCCGCCAGCCATCGCTCGTAGTCCGTCCACCGCTCCAGACGCGCGATCTCGAACTTGATCTGATTGTACCCGAAGCCAAAAGAAGTCTGGCCATCGCCCCTGCGTCCATCGTTCTCCCCCCTGTTCCTGTCGCTCGGTTCCACCCACGGCCCCGGCACGCCCTGTCCGGGCACCTCGTAGTTGCCTGGCCATTCGCGGTACTTGTACAGCGTCTCGGTCAACGGGTCGTAGATGTACCACCCCATGCACCAGTTGCGCTCCGGAGCGGGGTCGACGACCATGAACCGCACCCCGCGCGCCGGCAGCTCCGACGGATCCACGATGTTCGCGTCCGTGAAGGTCTTGATAAGCCGCCCTTTCATGTCGCGCGCCATGCCGTAGACGGACGCGAAGATCTTCTCCTCGGCGTTCTCGTCGGCCATCTTCGCCTGGATCAGCTCGGCGGGGAGTCCGTAGGGGTTGTCGCTTCCATAAAACCAAATTGCAGCTGCCTCTCCCCCCTGGCAGACGCAGACGCGCGGCACCGCGTCGAAGGCGCGGCTTTCAGGCAGGCGAGCAGTATTTCTACCATCTCCCTCTTCGAGTAGCCATTCAAAACAGTCCTCAGGTCGGGATTCGGGGACGCCGCAATCTCCGATCTGGCCCTCCTTACGCCATTTGACAAGTTTCGCATATTCGTTCTCCTTCAGGTTTAGTTCCTCCCACGGCAGTTTCGGCCCGCCGTCCTTCGGCCTTAGCCACGCTACATGCCAGCGCGTCGTGACCGCGCCGTTCAGGAACGCCGCGATCGGCGCGGTGTAGCCGTTCAGCGGCGTGAACGTTCCGAGGAACACGCCGCTGCGACTCGTAATGCGCGTCGTCAGCAGGTTGTAGTGTCCGATGCCGTATTCCTCGTCCGGCCAGGCGAGGTCGTATTCGACGCCCTCGAGCGAGTTCGTCGTCATCTCGTAGGTGATGAAGTTCAACTGGCTTTTGTTGGCGAGCGTGACGCGCGATCCGGCGAAACCGTTCTTGTCGGTGTAGCTGATGTTCTCCACCGCGTCCTTCGCCTTGCGCGTCGCTATGTTGCGTTCCTGCAGCTCCTTCGGCATGTAGTACCAGACTCGCGCCATCTGGTTTTCCTTCTGCGTGAGGTGCGTCTGCGCGCCGGAGCAGCACTTCTTGTCGCCGAGCATCATCGTCTGCACGGTGAGCTTCGAGGCGAAGTCCGTCTTGCCGCTGCGGTTCGAGCCCATTATCAGCATCTTCGTGACCGGATGGGCGAAGCCGAGCCGCCGCCGCATCTTCTCGGCGAACTCCTCGGCCTTCCAGTCCTGAATGCCGAACTTGGCGCGGCCTATCTTCGCGATCGTCGCCCGCTCGTATTCGCTCCAGGCGGGATTGCGCATGAGCGCCTTGGCGACATACCATATCGGCGGCTCGTAGCCGAAACGGTACGGATCCTCGCGCCGCCGCGCAATCTGCCGCGAGCGCATCTCGCCCAGCAGCTCTGCGGCCTTTTCCGACGCAATGCCCTTCTTCGCCGCGAACGCCGCGACCTGCGCGGCCGTCGCGGGCTGTACCATCGCGTCACGCATCGATGTCGTCCTTCGTATCTGGTGCGTAAAGCCCCCGGTCGAGACCTAGCGATTTGCCGCCCGCGAGAATCTCCGAGTACAGTGTCGCAAAGCGCCGCAGTGCCTTCAGGCCGCCGCGCTTTTCTGCGAGGTCCATGCCGTCCATCTTGCGGTCACTCATAAGCTCCGACTCGATCTCGTCATGCACCTGGAGCGCGACCTGCAGGGGAAACTGCCGGTCTTTCGCGTCGGTGCAGCCGAACCAGCGTGCCACATCGTCCGGATCGACCGCCGGCACGCTCCGCCAGTCGAACACTTCCTTCTCTTTCCCGAATCCTATCATTGTCATTCCCTTTCGTTTTCCGGAACATGGATATATCTAAGCATTTCGAGCAAATCATTGCAGTCGGCCCGCTGGCCTTGCAGTTGCTTGCGATTCTGCTCGTCTAGTGCCGGGTCGGCAAGCATCTGCTTGTATTGCCTCATGGCTATGCCCAGGTGGAATGTCGTCGAGCATAGAATGTCCTGGAGCCTGCGCGGCACTTCTTGCCCGAGCGTAAGCCTCGATATTTTCTTGTACGCCTCGGCGAGCTTGACGCTCTTCTGGTCAAACGCTTTCTTTTCCGCTTCAGTCATCATTTCGACTTCCCTCCCCTCTGCGTCTCTGCCACTTTGCGTCTCTGCGTTGAACACACCCCTTCCGCGACCCATTTGCCGTTCTTCCAGACATACCACCTGCCGCCTACGAACTTCTTGCTGACGCGGCCAAACTTGCAGCCGTGGCCGTTTATGGAGTCCGTACCCGGCACGCGATCGTCCGCGCAGCTCTCGGGATATAGCCGCTTCATGTCGTCCCAGAAGCCCTGTGCGTCGCCCGACAGCACATCCGGCCCGTACTGCTCGACGGCGTTAAACACCGCGTCGCGGTGCCATCCGCCGACGCGCCCCTCGCCTGGCTTCGCGCCGACGGCCTTGCGCCGCTCCCTGAGCTCCTGCATCTCCTTCGCGGCGAACGCCCGCGCGTCGTCCAGGCGCTTCTGCGCCGCGCCGGTCGCCTGCCGGTCAATCGTCTTCTTGTGCGTTATCCGCATTTGTCACCGCCTTTCTGCCAAATATTCTTTCGGCTTTGTCCTTAAGGAAAAGTATAAGCATTTCCAACCCAGCTATGACGAACATAAGGATGAGGGCCGCAACCAGCAGACAAAACGCCAATATCCCAAGCATCTCGCTTAAAGTTATGACGTATTCAATGGCTAACATCATTTCCCCGCCTCATCTTTCTGTTCTTTGTTCTCGTCTCCGGACAGATCCTTAATCATATCCTTTAGGGACTTGCCTTCGGCGTCTGCTTCTTCCAGTCGCCTTACAATGTTCATGTGCATATTGATTTTGCCCAAGTTTATCCCAACCAGGAATCCGAGCAGGAACCACATTATGTAATTCATTTTCCACTCTCCATTCTTTATTTTGCCTTCTTGTTTTCAGCTTCTTCACTAACTGTTTCTTGATCCATCTTCTTGAAGAGGTCGCCAAAAGCCCTTTTCAGTTCCTTTAGGTTACCATCCAGCGACTTTAGGCGCGACTCGAAGTTCTCCATGTTCCAGGCCAGCGGACGAAACCTGTCCCAGTTGTCAACCACCCGTCCAACGTCGCGCTCGCAATACACGCCCATCTCGCGGCAGAACTTCTCCATCCAGATGTACTCGTCCGGCTTGAAGCCCGCGCCCTTCGCTAGTCCCTCCCTATAACCGTCGTCATACCCCTTGTTTCTCGCCTCTTTAATTTGCCTTTCCTGTTCGGACTTCTCAATGCTCGCCCTGCTGACCGCCCGCATAAGCGAGATAGCCCAAGCTCTGTTCAGGGTGCGCGAGTGGTCTTTGTCGTCATGCAAGGGTATTGGCTTGCGCTTGACTACTAGCCCGTTGTTGCGCACCACGATTACTCCCCACTTCTTGGGTATTATGTCAATGTCGACTATCTTCTCAGGGCAGGCAAGCCAATACCTGTCAATGTCGTCGAATGCCCAGTTGTGCTTGTCGGGGTTCTCCAACTCGTGTTTCAAGTCCGCCTTGCTGACCTTTATCTCGAAGACGTCTACTCGGAATCCGTCGGATTGCCAGCAGTTGACGACCACGAAGTCGAATCGTCGGTCGCCGAAACCAGTGCGTGACGGTACTTCAGACGCGCATGCGTAGCGAAACTGATCGGCGTATCGCTTTCGCAGCAGCAGCAGGATTTCGTCAGCCGTCATGCCTTCGCCTCGCTTTCGGTGTAGGGCATCTGCGCCCATGTAAGTGTACAATGCTCTAACGTTGAGCATTGGGGGAGAAGAGGACACCCATGACAAGTTTCATCTTTTGAAATAATACGGCAGAAATCCTTGAACCTCTTTAACTGTTCCTCCGGCGTCCCCACGTCGCACTGGCGCGAGGGCGCGGCAAGGGCGGTTTTGATGTCGTCGTACCACCTTTCCAGTTCGTCCATTTCAAATGCAGAGTTAGCGTATGAGGTACATATCACACCTCTGTCGAAGAAAGACATTGCCTTTTTCAGCGCCTCGCGCAGCTTCACCTCGTTGCCGGAGTGCGCCTCGCCTTTGTATGCGGACATTGCGGCGACAACACGCGCAGCTTCAAGCGGGTCGTCGGAGTCGAGACGTAGCACAAAGTATTGCTTACCTTTCAGCGGTGTCCCGTCGGTGTGGCGGATTTGATACTTGTCGTACATTTTCCACCCGTCGGGCAACTTTCGCGCCGTGACATTATCCGCGACGGTATTTTCATTTTCGGGCGAATTTGAAAATAGCGCAAGGGCGGCTTTACATAATTTGTCAATGTCCTCGAGATATGCAGTTCTTAGAATTTCTTCATCGGATCTGCAAGTGTGCGCAGCCGTTGCCGTTTGCGACATCTGCGCCAACATCTTGCGCAGCTTCGCATAGTTTCCCGTCGTGATAATAGCGGCGCCGCTATTATCATTTTTGACGCGATTTGATAATAGCGTAAGTTCATTCTTTGCCTGATTTGCGATCGAGTTTATGTTTATTGAGCGCTGGTGATTGCGAAACTCATCGGCAGGCGAATTTCCGGATGCCTCTATTTCAAACGCAATCCTACACACTTCGTTCAAAGCGTTTTCTATCTTCCTCAGAGTTTTTTGCATTTTGCCTCCTCAATGTGCCAGCCAACGACCTCGCGGCCGTTCTCGGCGTACTCCCGCACGAAGTGCTTGACTTCCGGATGCGCCGCGCGCTCCTTGGCCATACGCTGGCGCATCTCCGCGTATGTCTCGCCCATCAGCTTGCAGCCGCGCTGCGGCATGGCGTTCGTCATCTCCAGCCACCAGTCCTGCTCGGTGTACGTCCAGTCGTCGCACAGCTGCTCGAACTTCCCGACAGGCAGCTTCTTCTGCTTGCCGCCGACGGTCACTTCGACATCCTCGCCTTCGATGTTGCCTGGACGGAACAGGAAGTAGCCGGGGTACATCACGAACGGCAGCTTGCCGTGTCCGCCCTGCTGGTTCTTCAGGACCTCAACCCACATCGGACGAAACGACTTAGCAAGCGACATCTGTCCGCTGCGCCGCGCCTCCATCTGCTCCGCCGTCTCGCGCCCGACGATACCGTATTTCACCGCCTTGTCATTGCGGTCGCCGAAAGCGAGCTGCGTAGGCGGTGTTTCCTTCCAGTACTTGCGGACGTCAATGTCGTAGTAGAGGGTCGTGATGGTAAACGCGGCGCGCGCGATTTCCGCCGAGTCGCCGATCGAGTCAAGCCCCGGCTCGGCGTACTTCCCCTCTCGTAGCTCCTTCTCGAACGCCCTGGAGAGCTGCGCAAGGCAGATGATCGGGATCTTCAGCCGCTTGGCGATTCGCTTCACGGCCTGCGTCGCGCGCTGCACGCGCGTGTATTCTGGCATCTGCCCCTGCTCTTCAAGTGTCACGAGCTGGAGATAGTCGATGATGACGGCCTGCCATCCGAGCGTCTTCACCCCACGATAGCAAAGATACTCGATCGTCTTCACGCCGTCTTCCTCGGTGATCCACACGTTATTCAGTTTCGCCGCGCGCTGATAGCCGCGCTCGTACTTGGCGATGTCGTCGGCGGATCCGCCGAAGTTGATCTTCGCGAGGCTGACGCGCTCCATGATCGACGGATAGCGGTCGGCGTATTGCTCGCCCGCCATGTCGATGCAGACGATTCCGTGCTTTATGCCGCGACTGTTCCAGAACACGGAGAGGTCGGCGGCCATCGTCGACTTGCCCTGCGAGGCGAGCGCGGCGACGACGTGCAGGCCGGGCTTGAGACCGGCGAATATCTCGTTCATGCAGTGCCACGGCCACGGCAGGCCGTCCAGGTATTCCCAGTTGTGGTTGACGAACCGCTCTTCGTGTAGCTTCTTCTTCTTCGCGATTGAATTCTCCAGGTAGTCGCTGAGCCGCTTGAGCCCGCTGTCGCTGTCGGCCAGCGTCTCCTGGTAGTCGTGCAGCCGTTTGGCGAAGTCCTCGATCTGAATGCCGATGTTGTCTGGCGTCATCTCGGCGAGCCATTCGGCGGTCATCTTGTGCACCTTGCCGTATATCGCCTTTTGCTTCAGGGCGTTGAGGTAGTGGTCGATGTGAACGTCGATGGCTCCAGACTCCATCAGCTCTTCGAAGAGCGAGACGAACCCCTGTCCGTCGTCGGCCTCGTACCGTTTCTTGATGTGAAACGGATCCAGCACGCGCTGTTCTCGCCATACGGCGGTAGCGGCCTCGAAGAAGCGCCTGTGGCTCGGGTCGCGGAACCAGTCGCCCTTTACGCCGAACTTCTCGATGCTGGACATGGCATAGGCGAGGGTATCGCGACCAGAACCCATGCCGGCGGCGAGCACGCCCAGCACCATCACGTCCGCACTCGCAAAGTCTTTCGCGTCCATTAAGCTTCCTCCAGCTTTTCGGCAACCTTCTCGGCTATCGTTATTGGTGCCTTGATCGCGCCTTCGACAGCGCCGACCGCTACCCCGGCAGCGACCTCCGCCGTCGCTGTAATGGCGTCGCTCACGGCGTCCGATACTGCTTCAAGTATTCCAAACATTAGTTTTCCTCCTGTTTTGTTTTTACGACTGGCCGATCATCGGCACAAAATTGGTTTTTTCAATGCCCATCGACATTTGGGCGATTCGGCGGATCTTCTGTTTCTCCGCCAAGCTCAGCTCCTTCTGCTGTGCTTCCTCATCATCCTCGTCTTCCTCCACCATCAAGCGATTCGCAAACAGAAACGCGCTGTAGAATTCTTCCAGTTGCTTTTTGAAGGCTCGTGCCAGGATTTCAAGTTTTGTCGATATTTCCACCCACTCGGCGTCCGTGCAGCTCTTGACTACGTACCTGTTCTTCTTATAGGTGCTCCACATCGTCAGCCTGTCGTCTGAATTCGACACCAACGCACCGTCACGCTCAAGTTCTTTTCGCTTCAGCGCACACAACTGGCATAGTAGCTTGCGACTGAATTTATCCGACAGAGTGATCGCAAACGTCTTCAATTCCTCGTCGTCGAGCCTGGCAAGGTCAATGCCGTGTTCTGCAGCAATCTCGGCAAGCAGGCGTTCCGCGTTCTTGCGCTCCCCGCCTACGCCGCGATCCGCAAGCGACTTTAGCTTCATCAGCCGGTTAAGTATCTCCTCGCGTGTCATTCTGCCGCCTCGCTTTGTATTTTCACGAATGCCATCCAATGTGTCTTGGATGCGCGCCCGCTTTTATGACCGTAGAGCGGCTGTACGCCAATGCAATCAATGATGTCTTGCACCTTGATCTCATGCTCGTTCCATTTGAATATGAGCGTGCCGTTTGTCTTTAAGACTCGCCAGCACTCATGGAAGCCATCATGTATCAGTGGTCGCCAATCCTTCGGCAGCTTACCATATTTCTTGCCCATCCATGCTTTTTCGCTAAACGTGCTAATATGTGGCGGGTCGAAAACGACATGCCAAAACGATTCGGCTGGGAACGGTAAATTACAGAAGTCTGCGACGACGTCAGGATCAACTGTGCAGTAGCGCACAGCCTTGCCGTCATGACTCTTCCATATCTGTTGCGTTTTAAGGCGCCGATTGTCTACAAACAGCACATTCGGATTTCGTGTATTAAACCAGAACATCTTGGATCCACAACAGGCGTCTAGTATTGGTTTATTCATCGACTTCATCGGCCACCTCGCTTTCTTCGTCAACCCTTGCCGCCCACCAGTCGGCGTAGATCGTCGTCAGTACCTGCGGCCCGTGCAGGCGGAGCGCATTGTCGAATTCCTTGTCGGTGTATTCCCTGCCGACACCGTACATGCCCATGTGGTAGGTGATCGCCGCAATCTCGTCTGGATAAAGACTGATGCCGAGCTCCGTCGCGATCATGACCGAACACGCCCCGTGTCCTGGATACAAGGGCTGCACGTATTCCCATTTCGGCTCCGCGTCCTTTGCCTCGCCATGAATGGCGCAGTAGCAGCGGCATTTCACCAGGTCATGCAACATGCCTACGGTATACGGCGACTCCTTGCGAGACCACTTGACGCCTAGCGTCTCGGTTAGCTCGACAAGCCGCCGCGTCACGTTGATACTGTGCATAACCAGCCCGCCGCGCTTCGCGAGGTGGTGACCCTTGCTCGCCGGCGCATCGAAATAGCCGATCCGCTCAAGCCAATTTTCCACGTCCGTGTTAAGACCCGCATGTTCAAGGTAGATCTCGGCCTTGCCCTTCACCGTCAAAAAGCATTCTCCCATTACTTTACCTCCTCTAGATTTTTCCACGGCACCTGGCGAATGCGCAGATGTGCAGGAAATTTGTTTATATCGGTCTCGCACACCCCGTTTATGCTTAACTGCTTCACAAAAACGGGGATTTTTGCCGCCATGCACTGCTCGACGATGCTCTCCACCCATTCCAAAAGGCAGGAGCGGCGGACGGAGCCGCTTTCGCTTCCGACGACAACCCACTTGGGCTTTACAGCCGTGACGGGAAGATCAAGGTCTATTGGGCCAAGTAATGGTTCGCAAGACAGCCACATGTTAGCCCATTGGGGGAAGCATTTACTCCATTCGCAATACCGTTTGTCGTACCATTCCTGGTTCTCAGCAGTGAAACCGAAGTAGTGGTTGGAGATGTCGCACTCTTCGTCGTCGAATCCAAAGTATTCCCCGCTGTCCTCGTCATAGCCTTCAGGAATCAACAATACTCGTTCATTCCTCAATACGTTGCACATTCTTGCTGGTCGTTTGGTTAGCCAAAGATAGGCATCGCCGCCACGATTGACGCACCGTCCGATGTTGTTCGCAATATCCTCGGTGTACATCCACTCGCCGAACAGGTCGGTCATGTTCCCGCAGAACACGACGCCTGAGCGCGGCGGACGCTGCTTCGTGTCATGCGGCTTGAAGCTCTGTCCGAACCGCTTCGCCCACGCCGCCGCGTAGCAATGCTCGCAAGCGGGACTACACGGCTTGCAGCCGATCATCGGGTTCCACACCTTGTCCCAATATTTGTGGCGCGGCCATTGAACTAGACTATTCATCGGTCTCCTCCTCGTTTCCTTCCAGATAAGAGATGACATCGTTCAGCGACTTGCCCTTATCCTGTGCCTTCTTGAGATATTTTGCAACGCTGCTGCATGCTAAGTTTCCGCCTAAGATCAGCCCAACCACAAGGCTGACAATGGCGACAATCAGCATCTGTACCCCTATTGCAACATTCATTTCTTCGGACAATCCGGGCATTACTTCACCTCGCCTTTCTTTGGCTTTCTCAATTTGGCCACCCACCAATCGCGCTTACCATCTTGCATGATATCTCACCTTGCGCAAAAGCTTTACTTTCATTCCACCACCTCCACCCTTTCGCCGATGAAAATCGCATAGCGGTCCTTTGGGAACTCGCCAAGCTCCTTGTGCTGCACCGGATCGGCCGCAGACATACGCTGAAACAAAACGCCTGCGCCGTGGCTACCGGCGAAGAATGTCATGCGCGGCGAGAAGCGTCCGTATCCGTTCTGAAATTCAATGACGGCCTTCTGGTTGTATGCATGGCACTTCACCACCCAGTTGCGGATGCGCACATTCCAGTAATCGTTAGCTTCCCGGAATTCAATCTTCTTAACTCCCGAGTCGATCATCCGATACCAGTGCGACTTCAAACCAAGATGCAGTATCGCGCATCTGCTTCTTTTAAGCTTTATCATTTCTCGGCCTCCCATCCGTTGCGGCAGCCCATGCGATCGGCGTGCGTGCCAAGCTTGAACGGCTTATCCAGGCAAGGATGATGGCACTCCGAATAACCCTGGCAGTTCTTGCAGTGTATGCAGCTGCGCCCACCGTGCGTTGACGCCGCGCCGAAGTCTGCAGTGATCTTGAAGTTTATCACGTTGTACTTAATCTTCGGATTAAGTTTCTGTGTTTCCATTTTATCCTCCTGTTGTTTGTGGTGTTGTTTGTTGCTAAAAGTGTTTTGCCGCTACACGATTTCCGCGCCGCATTCACCGCAGCCGCGCCCCTCCTCTGGCGCCGCCGTTTTTTTTCGTGGTGGCTGCAGGTACTTCTCGTCAGCGAGCCACTTCGTGATCTTGCCGGGCGCATACTGCCAGTCATCCGCCTTCCATGCCTCCGTCCAGGATATAAGTCCGTCGCTGATCTTGCTGTACAATTTCCAGAACGCCTTGCGCTGCTCATCACTCGTCCTGCCCTCATCGCCGTCTTCGGCCGCGCAGTTTTTTTTGACAAGAGGGATGAGGTGTCTCATTAAATTCCTTCGGTTGACCCTCATATGGGCGAAGGCTTCCGTCTTCTCAATATTCTCCGCGAGAATGACGGCCAACTCGCCAAGCGTCGCGGTCCTTACGCCGCCATCCGCCGCACGAGGCTTCCCGCCGCGACGCCCCTTCCCTTCGAGAAGATCTTCCGGAAGAACTTTTTCAGGCTCCTTCTTGCCCCCCTTGGGGGGCTTATAGGGGGATATACTCTTGCTTTGCCTATGGATATGGGTTGAAGTTGTAGACAATTGATTGCCATTGATATCAATTGATTGTAATTGATTTCCATTGATACCAATCTCCAACAATTTCCGCTTGGCTTCTCTTGCCTTGCGAGCTTCTTCTTTTGCGCTCTCGCGGTGGCAGTTAATAGCCTTATACCTCACGGTATTCACTCGCTCGAACCCTGCCTTCAGAGACTTCGCGAACGAAGCCAGGAGCGCGTTCTTGATCGGCACGTCGAACATGACTGCGGTCAAGATGTCGAAGCGCTGCTCTTTCGTCAGGCTCGCGTCCTGGAGCATGACTTTCATCTCCCGCGTGACGAGCGTTCCTAGTTCGTCCTGTGATTTTTTCCTCATGAGCCTAAATCCTCTTGATTACGTTGTTCTCAAACTTCTTAAGTGCGCGGTTCGTCCGAACGATGTGCCTGCAGCGGCTGCGCTTCCCGTCTCCGGGCGCGACGATTGTAAGCTTCAGCCGCGCGCCGACGCTCTCGACGCGAAGCGCGCCGGATCTGCGCAGGTTCTCCAGAATGGCCTCGTAGCCGTCGCCAAAGACTTCCTTGAGGTCGTAGGCGTTCAGCTCGCAACTGTTGCCAAGCATCTCGCGGATGTAGAACGCCGCGCCTATCTCCGCGATAGGTCTGCTGCTGAGGCGCACTTCCTCGAACCACTTCGCCATGATGCTTAGTACTTCGCGTCGTTAGGCGCTGCAATCCATTCAAGGTGCGGATCGGCCTGCATGTCGATACGGACGGCCGTGAACACTTCCTTGTAGTGTATCGGATATTCCATGATGTTCCGCGTCCTGGCGAACTCGCGCTTCTTGGTGGCCTCGATCTCGACTTGCACAAGGCACTTGTTCGGCGTAGTCCCAATGAGCCGCACCGACACGTAGCGCCCCGTACAGGGCTTCAGCTGCTCGCCAAAGAAGTCCGGCACAATCCCATGCTCGAGCGCATAGCCGTAGATCCACGCGCGAGTCATGCCGACTTCCTCGCCGATCGCATCCCAGTCAACACCGCGCGTAGCCTCCTTCCTGGCTTCCGCAAGCACTCGGCGACGAATGCGCAGCATCTTGCAGACGCTCGCATCCGTGTATATCTCGGGCTGCTTCTTCGGCTCGCCAGACGAGTCGGCAGCGGCGCTCTGCGCATTGTCGCCGGGCGCATCTTTTTTTTCGGACTGTGGCGTTCGCAACAGTCTCTTGAACGTCGTCTTCTCTTTCATGTTCCTCTCCTTCCTTTAAGCAGACAAATGGCCTTGTACGTGCAATACATTTTAGTTGACACCCCCCGCCGCGCTCGCCCCCGGGGTCCCCCCCGCCCCTATGGGTAGGGGGTCTTTAGGGGCAGGCGGCTCGCGGCAGCTCGCGCACGATCCTTCCGGCTGAGCCGACGATTGCTCTGGTTGAACATCGTTTTCACCACCTTTACACAAAGTATTACACAAAGTTTTATCAGAAGCCCGTAAACATTGGGTGTTGTTGCTCTCTTTCAATGAGTGATTAGACGCTAAATCGTTCTCCGTGGAACTTTCGCAGCCACTTTCCGCAGCAGGATTCTCAGGATTCTCGCCAGGATTTTCGGCAGGGGTTTCGTTCGGCTGGACTTGCGCGGATTTTTTTTCGCCATCCAACCCATTGATCACGTCGTCAAACTCGTAAACGTCAATTATCTCATCCGAAGCATCAGAGCCGTGCTTGTTGTCAGTCTGAGAGTCTGAACCATACTTTTCAGCAATCCTGATAAGTGTATCTATTGGAATCTCGCGGACAATCTTGGCGTTTTCCAGTCGATCGTAGATAGCTTCTAATGCACGAGTATGTATCAATCCTTTAAGCCGACCCGCTTTCGATTTTATAAAAAAGGCCGCGCGCCCTGCTTCGGTTGTGGCTGACTCAAGTGCCATGTCGCGGATGGCGCGAACGGTGTTGACTGAAACTCTGTGTCTCGCAGCACATGCCCTGATACTCAAACCGTCCATGAAAAAGGCCGCCGCGACAGCCCTGAATACATCTGGATGGTCACGGAACAGCACTTCACCCGTGAAGCGCTGCTCGTCGGAGAAGTCTTGTTCCCCAGGACGGCAAGGAATGACCGTTCCCTCGAAGCCTGGCAGAACGTCAAGCGAATTGTCTTTACGCCGGGACATAACGAGAATCTTCCTCCATGCGACTCAGCCAGTCGTCGATGGCGCAGAGCCGAATGAGCTTGCGCTTGCGCTTCGGAAGTACGATGTACGCCAGACCTCGTCTGCCGTTGGTGGCGGAATAGGTTTCGATTGCTTTGGTGATCACGCTGGAATCCACGCCGGCAATCTTGCTGGCGCGATCGCAGCTGACGAGCTTTAGCCTATCAAGGAACATAAGCCTATCTCCTTGCCCTTGAATTGATGGCAGCGTAGATCTCGGCCGCCTGGGCGGCGGGAAGCTCGCAAGCGCACGAGCAGTTGTAGTCGTGGTCCTTCGCACGGATCTTGCAGAACTCCCTGCCGAAGCCCATGCAGTTGAGGAAGTCGACGTCGGCGGAGCGCAGGTCGTCGACGAAGGCGAACTGCACCGAGCGGTTCTCTCGCCCAATCACGATCACCACGCGCTTGGGCAGCTCCTTGTGAACTGGCGTCGCCCAATAGACATGGCCAAACTGGAATTTGTCGGTTATCATGGACTTGCCTTTCTCTCTCATGCCTGTGCCTGGCTGGGCTTCAACACGCCAGCGTCGGCCAGCGCAAGCCGGATCATGGCCGAGACGCTGATGCGCCGCTGCTTTGCGGACGCCTCCAGCTGTTCCCGGTCTTCCGGCGAAAGCCGGAAGTTCACCGCCGGCCAATACTCTCGCCGCGCCTCGCAGCCCGCGGACTGCGCGCACTCATCGACGCCAATCTCGTTCATCGCCTTGTCCTCCTTCCTATCAGCCTTTTAAAAAATGCTATAATACCGCCATGAGACACCTTGAAATTGCCATCGGGCTGATTGCTTGCATCGCCGCAGTTGCCGCCGTCGTGGTCGGCATAATCTGTCTTTACTACAACCGCATCGCAGCGGAACTTGCACGTCGTGCAGAGTGCCGCGATGCGCTCGATCGTGTGCCTGTTGCCAATGCACTGTATTGGCGCGATGGGGCCAGCGCGTCCGTCACCATTGCCAATGTAGGCCGCGCCGCGTTTACCGTGTACGCCATCCAAATCAAGTTCAATGGCCAATGCGCGAGGCTCTACAACAGCCTCTTTGAGTTCACCGACGGCACACGCTTTCCGAAGTTCCTGCCAGGCGGGGCAAGCTGCTGCTTCGCGATTCCCTCCGATACACTTGAGGCAATACCTGTCGATGTCATTCCAGGGATCGTACTTGAAATGTTCGACCGAAAAACGCTCGAGTGTCCGACGCGCAGCGTCTGAAGGACATTGCTCCAGGAAGAACAGCTTCATGTGCTGCGTCTCGTAAATGTCATTTGTAGCCGCGCCCGTGTCATAGTCTTTGGGATACAGGCGCCTGTTCCATTCGTTTGAACGCGCATGTACAAACAGGGGCAAGTTCTTTGGATTATTGCAAATGCAATCCATGATCTCGTGTATGAAATCGAAAGCCGCGTCGCTCATCCCTCAGTCCTTCTTTCTTGCCTTTACCTGCTCGACGCAGATATCGAGCAGCGCATCAATGTTCTGGAGGCTCTTGTCGGCCAAACGCGAATTTGCAAGGGCTGGAATCACCTTGATCGCAACCATCTCCTTCGTTGTCGGCGTGAAAACAAACGCAAGCACAACAGCAACGATACACCAAAACACTACGACTACAAGTCTTTTGACTTCTGGCTCCAGACGTTTCCTTTCTGGATCGTCAGCGTCGCAATCTTTGAGTACGCAAGCTAGACAAGATGCCAACGCGAACAATATCACAAGTATAGCAATGAGCCATCCCATAAGGACATTGATACCGTCCAGCCTGGTTATCCAGTAGATCGTTGACTCGCTCATCCCTCAGCGCTCCTTCGCCGCTTCCTTCTTCGCGACCTTTGCCGCGAGATATTTCCTCAACCACATCAACTGCGCGAAGAAATATATGTGCAGCTTGCAAGACTTCGCAAGGCGCTCGAGACGCTTGACAATTTCGTCGGACAGCATGCCGTCTGAAATATGATTGATAATGACGACGGAACAATTCGTCGCCTTCTTGACCTTGCGAATCTGGGTGTCGATTTTGTCAAGTTCGCTAATACCGCATCCTTTGATGAAAATCTTCTTGAGATCCTTCTCGCGCCGATAGTTCTGAAAGCGCTCAGCTATGCGCTCGTCTATTTCATCGAAGTTCAGGACAGATACCGCCATGCCAGCAGCCGAGAAGTCCGCCGCAAGGCCAACCATCTGCTGTCGAGTCAGTTCGTCCGACTCCGATCCGCAGAGCTTAAACCCGCACGGTGCCATCAGTAGCCACTTCAACGGCTGCTCGCATTCCTGCGTTTGAACTTTCTTCTTCATCTTTTCCTCCATCCTTTCCATTGCCCTTTTGGGCGGTTTGTAGTATCATGTGTTTACTCTGTCGTACAGAGACGCGCGTATTATACACCAAAAGGAGTAAGCATGTCAACGCCGAATGGAGAAAAAGTTTTTGCCGAAAGGATTACAAATCTGATCGGGGAAGGTACCGTCACAAGCTTTGCCAGAAGGGTAAACCTGAATCAAGCTGCTGTTGACCGCTATGTAAAGGGGTTGCGAGAGCCTAACGCCGAAGCACTAAGAAAGATTGCGTCGGCATGCGAAGTCACGACAGACTGGTTACTTGGACTAAGCGAAAATCCAATCGGAGTAAACAACGCCGATTGGCATAGTCGTGCAATTCGTGCAGAACACAAGCTCTCGCGCGTCTCCAAGGCTTTGAGCCACGCGCTCAAGGGATTTGAAGAACTTCAGGAGGCCGTGAAGTAGGGAGTTAGGGAAATGGAAACCAGACCTATCTCGATTGAACGGCAGTTAGAAGTCTACAAAGGATTCTATCAAGAAGAACTTCGCAAAAGAACAGAAGCTGAAAAATGCATTAAAGATCTTGAAAAGCTAGTGGGTGACTATCAAGAGATGCTTTATAAAGAGTCTGCTCAGCATTTCGAGGAACAAAAAGAAGAAGCGAGAAAACATAGTGAACGATATGACAAAGCTGTTGAAGCGACTGAAAAATACACTCGCGAAAAAACCATTCGTGAAGTCAGGAGCTATCTCGTTCTTATCTTTTTGAGTGTAACGATCTTTGCAGGCACAGTAGGGAATGATGGACATGGATTTCAAGATTTTATGAACCATCTTGCCTACAGGAACGGGATATGGGCAACATGCATCGGATTGATCTACACCGTTTATGCAGTCGTCGAATTTCTTCGTCGAAAATAGTCTCTAACAAAGTAACAACGAAAGGAACAAACATGAACAACGAAATAACCATACATCTCAACGCCTCGCACATGGCGATTCTTGACAAGTTGAATTCGTATGAGCGTGGGGTAGTCCTCTCCACAATCTTTTCACTCATGCGAGGAAGCGTCGAAGCCGATGGGCTTAAACTAAAAGATGGCGAATACGATACAGCTTGCTTTGCAAAGGACGGCGTTGCCGAGGATCGCTATGATGCTCTGATGGTTCTTGCTGAAGGTATTGTTGATGGCATGGGGGCGCATGGATGAGCATTGATGCAGCCAAACTCAAATCGGAGCTAGATCGTCCGTGGTTTCGCTCTGCGGCGATTCTCGTCGGGCTGCTTGCAATCGCCCTGTCCATTCTACTCTCGCGGCAGCGGTATCAGATCGAGCACAATTTGATTCTCGACACTCATACCGGCAAAGCTTCGCACTGCAGCGAAGCTCCGCCCATTTCAGAAAGCGACCTCGAAAAGTTTGAGCGAGAAAAGTTGAGTGGCAACCAAGCGAATAGAGTTGGCCTTACACAGGAAGAGAGACTTCTCATACATGGAGGTGCAAAATGAAAATCCATCACAACATCATCGCGGCCGCGATCCTTGGTGCAAGCATCGTCATCGGCACAATCGTATTCCGAATGACTCTTCGAGAGATCCATAATGATACTGGAAGATATACCTACAAAGTAATCGAAAGCCCAGATGGACAAATGGGAACAACTCGGATTTTTGACACGCAAAAAGGTATTCTTTATGAGAGACTTACAATGTCAAATCCCAAAGTTAGGATATCCTCTGTTATAAGTCACGCGACAATTGAGCTTGAGAAAATAGTAGACGAAAAATTATCAACTACTAATGATGTTGACTAAGTTGTCATGTCACAATAGCCGCCGCGCCAGGCGTGGTGGCAGGGGCATTGAGCGCATAAGACAATCTTCTATTTGTCGAGTGTTTTGTCGGCCAGTGCCTTATTGTCTGTAACCTTGGGCGCCTGATTCTTAAGTTCTTCTATTCGCCGGTTCACAAAATTAGCCATCATGACTGACGGCAGATAATACGATTTGTGGATTGCCTGCGAAACAGCATTTGAAAACAATCCTCGCATAATGCCATAAAGCATTGTACAGGCATTTGTCCAGGCATTCCCAACATTTGAATTCGACAATGGCTCGCCAAACTTGAACGATCCTTCAATCGCACACTCAAACTTGAAATTGTCGATTTCATAATTACAAAGTATAAAAACTTTATAATCATGTTTGCCCATGGCGACATGAATTTCGGGGCGAATTGAAACAGGCTTTTCGCCTTCGTTCGCCTTCTTTACTTCCGTCCAGACGTGCAGTACGGAGTAGTCCTTGATTTCACAGCTAAGCGGCAAATCTGCGGGTCTGTCCGACATCGGCTACTCCTAAATTCATGGATGGGATGTTGCTTTCGATTTGCCACCCGAGCAAAGCAGGTTCTTTATATTTCCAAGTGTAATAATTATCAAACCGCTTTGCTGTCAGCCGACAAATGTCTTCAGCGTCAAGCTGAACTTCCTGCCTCAAATACTCTGGATAATACAATTGTGTGTTCTTTGAGGATACAATAGAAGGTATTAGATCGGCATCGGAAATGCAAACGTTCTCTCTCAGAATTTTGCGAAGTTTCTGTTTGAAAACTCCAATATCGCTCTCGGCAACATCATAAAGCCTGACGAATACAACGCTTGAATCGTCGGGATCTTCCATGAACGAAACATAGTAGCCGGGGAACGCTGCTGTCATGGCGTCCTTGACTTTCGCCTCGTCATTCTCAGAGAAATATTCCATATTGATTCCTTTCGTCATGCAGACTGTGCAAGTCTTTCAAAGTGATCTCTCATGTCCTGCGCCTTGCTCAGAAAGTCCATATTCAATTCGTTCTGTTCAACATCTTCGGAAAGATAATCTGCCTTTGTGCGCATTTCGTATGCGTCTTCCATTAGATCGAAATATCTTTCATCTTCGTCTTTTGCAATTTGCTTAGCCTTAGGGTGGACGTGATCACGTTCGCCCACACGCATTTTCCCTTTTTCAACTGCATACGCCTTTACGGCCTGAAAGATGGAATAGTAGAAGCGGTTTGCCGCTGCATTATACTCTCCTTTGTCTTTCAAGTCGATTGCGATGCCAAAATTTGCTTTTGACTTCGCTAGCAGTTTTGAACATGCTTGTTTCATCTATTACCATTGTTTGCCGCGAATTATAGCATCTTTCCTCGCGAGTTGTCAAACGGCCTGACAGCCTTGCTCTGTACGACAGAGCGCAGATTGTGCAAAACTCCAACAAACACACCCATTGCGTATGCAATGTTGTGTAATTTGTGTAGCAAATCAGCCGCGCAGCGCGGCGCTTACATGTCGCCGAGCTGCAGCCAGATTTCCTCGTCGGTCATGCCAAGCTCTCGCGCTTTCTTGCGAAGCTTGCCCAACTCGCGCTGGTCGTAACCCATGCGGTTCTTCCGCTGGATCGTTCCATTCAGGTACTTCACCCTGAGCCGCATCACATCCAGGTCGTTCAGACCGTACCGCTCCTTCCACGTCGCAAGCTGCCGCTCGTATCCCTCCGGATCGCGCTCCCAGACGTCCACGCCGCTCGAGTCCACCTGCCGCATCAGATCCTTCGCGCATACGTCGATGATCGCCCGCTGACGCTTCGCCTCCGCCGTTATCGCCTCGCCGTGCTTCGCCGGACTCCCGACCTGTATCTTCACCATCCTCGCGATCGCCGGCGACGCGACCGGAATCTTCCTGAGCGCAGCTTCTACCGTCTCCGGCGCATTGCCGCGCCCGTTGTCCACGCCGTATACGTCAGGTGCCCATATCGCCCTTCCGCCGAGGTCGCTCCACAGCTTCGCGCCGACTGCCGCAGAGAACTTGCCGAACATCTCCCAACTCTCATATCGGACCTCCCAGAGTGACGGGTCGTACATCGGCGCGCCTCTGAAGTAGTCTGTCGGGTTGTCAATTAGTGCCGCCTCGACCGTGGAACGCAGGATGTTCATCACCGGCGACGCCATCGCGAGATCCGGTGTGACGGCCTTGAACGTCGCGTTCGCAAGCGTCTTGCCTATCTCCGGCTTCGGCGCGACACCCATCTTGTGCGCCGCCATGTTCGCCACAAAGTCCGCCGTCGGCACGATCAGCTTGTCTTCGTCCGTCAGCGCGCCGCCAAGCACGACGCTTGTCATGCCGTCCTTGCTGTTCCAGAGCGGCGTGAAGTTGTACGTCTCCTTCACGTAGTTTGAGCAGTTCTTCCACGCCGTGTGGTACGCCGCCGCGTAGTCGTAGACGAGGCCGTATTTCTGCCGCGCCTTCTCCTCGTCGCCGTCGGAGTCCGCCAGCATCCACGCCCTCGCCGCTCCGTTCGCGAGCATCATCCCCATCGCCCGGCCTATCCATACCTTACCGTCCTTGGCCAGCATCTCGCCCGGACGCTCCTTTACATTCCGCCAATGCCGCGTGGCGCCCTTCTCAATCATGTTGAAGAACTGCGCCATCGCCTGCTGAATCGGCCTTGCCAGCCGTCCCTTCCGCTCGCCCTCGGCAATCGAGACGTTCTTCTTCACCATCAGCCCAGACTCGGCAACGCTGCGCTCCATCGAGTAGTGCGCCCGATCGTGCAGATACGCAATCGTCTTTGCAAGAATCTCCTCGTGTTCCTGCTGCGCCGCGTTCATGCGGAAGACGTTCACCTTTCTTACGAACTTCGACCACTTCTTGTCGCCTTGCGATTCCTCTTCGATCTGCGCAAGCGTCTTCATCCCCTTGCGGTTCATCGCGTCGAAGGCAAAGCCGTGCGTCTTGTCGCCGCCGGCGTAGGCCGCCGACGTCGGCGTGAGGAAGTTGCCCTTCAGCATCTCCATCACTCCGGCGTAGTCGTCGTACATCCGCGTAACCTTCGCTGCGTCGTGCGCATCCTCCGCCGCCCACAGTTCCTTCTGCCAGCCACTCAGGTCCTCGAGAATCCTCGCGTACCTCTCCGCCTTCGGAATGTGCGCAAACACCGTGTGGTCGTTGAACAGTACCGCCGTCTTCGGCGCCCGTCTCACGAGCGCCTGCAGCGTGAGGTCCATTATCGGCGACGCGCCTGGAACAAACGCTCTAAGAAATGTCTTTAGATACGTCTCCCTCGTGCCCGGCATGTTCTTCTCTATCGAATCCTGGTTGCGCTTTACATTCTGGCCCCAGTACGCCACGTTATAGTCGATGAACGACTTGCGCACACACCCATTCAACCATGTGATCCATCTCGCCACGTCCGGATCAGCCTTGAACGCCTCCGCCATCTGCGTCGGCACGACAAGCATCTTCTTCTGCCCGTTCTCCATGAACGCGATGTGGCCGTACCGATTGCCCTTCGGGAAGCTTCCGCCCTCCGTTGCCGAAAGCTCCCTAACGCCCTCGACGCCAGCCGACAGCAGCACGTCGCGCAGGTCTAGCACCATCTGGTTGCGCCTGGCAAACTGCATCAATCCCGACTGCTTCGCCCATGTCGCGCTGCGCGATTCCTGCCTGGCCGCTGCCGATCCCTTGAGCGCCGCAGTCCATTCCGACGCGCTCAGCCCGACAACGTCGCCAGCGCCTCGCGCTCCGGCGTACCTGTACATTCCGCTGACTACGTCATCTCCGCCCGCGACTCCAGCCGCCCGCGCATCTGCGCGCGCCGTCTCGATCGCGTCCAGCTCGTCCTTGGACCACGTGCGCTTCGTCGTCACGTAGTCGCTCTGCGACCTGAAGTAGTCTACGAGCCCCTTGCCGAGCGCACGTTCCAGCCTGGCGTCGTCGTAGATCTCGCGCTCGATGATGGCATGGAAACGCCGCGTGTAGTCCTCGAGCCTCGCAAAGCCCGCCGCGCCTAGCCGCCGTTTCATGTCGTCAAGCGACATTTGCGCCTGCCGCGCGTCCTGCATGAAGCTTGCCGCGCGTCCCTGCGTCTCGACGACGCGCTTCAGCTCCAGGTATAGGCTCTTGTCCTCCTCCGTGAGCCCCCAACGCGTCGCGTCGTTCTCAAGCCGTGCCATCTCGAGCCAGTACCTGCGCCCCTCGTTCCATGCGCCGCGCTCCGACGCGGTGCGGCTTAGTTCCAGCTTGTGCAGCTTCGCTGCCATCTGTCCGCCGAACCTGTCGATCTCGGCGCGAAGCATCTGGCGATCGAGTGCGCTCGTCGCAGTCCGGATCGCAGCCTTCTTCGCCTTTATGAAGTCCTTCAGCTTCTCGTCAACGCGCACATAGACCGGCGCGAACTTGTCGTGGAACCCGACAAGCATCGTTTCCTTCAGGTCGGCCATGCGCGATCCCGCGCTTATCGGGCTGTCGGCCTCCTGCTGCAACTTCATCAGCGCCGCCTGCGTACCGCGTTCAAGCTGCTGGCGTATCTTCGCCTCGACGTGGCTGTGTGAACGCTCCGTGAATGCACGTACCGAAAGCTCGCGCCATGCGGTAGCAAGCCTCTGGTCGCCGGCAATAGCCGACACGAACGCCGCATCCCAGTTCGGAGCGCGCATCTCCACCTCATGCGGCATGACAAGCCAAGCGCCAAACATCGAACTTGTCAGCTCGTCAAGCGCCATTGCATCCGCCCTGGCGACGGTGTTGCCCGTCGCAGGATCTACGATCCCCGAGCCATACGCCCAGTCCAGAAAGTCGCCCGCCTCGCGCTTGGCCTGGTCGTTGCTGCCGTTAAGCCGCCTGCGGATGTCGTCTCTCACGCCCTTGCCGATTGTCTGCACCCTTCCGAGCGTTCCGCCAAGCTGCTGCGGAAGATCCATCACGATCTTCGCCACCTCGTCGGCCAGAACGCGCCGTCCCGCCTCCTGTCCACCCGGCTCCACGCCTCTGACTCGGCGGCTTCCCAGGTGCAGCAGGCGAGTCGCCAACTGCTCCTCGCTGCGCCTCTGCTCGGCGCGAATCGCCGCGCCAGTCTGGTTCGAGCACCAGTTCGCGTCTTCGTTCATGAAGAACCCGTGCTGCCTCAAAAACGCCTTCTCGTGCTCCATGTCGGTCTTGTCGACCGTGCCGAACACGTCCGCCGCGATAAACAGCTGCCCTGCCCTCGTGTGCGCAGCGGCGCGTCCGCCCGGCATGCGCCTTGCGACATGCACCGGCAGCCTGTCGCCGGTGGCAAGCCTCCGCAGATGCTCGATCTCGCTCATCGGAAGAGACATCTTCCTGAATTGCCCCATGAGCGAGATCGGCGTCGCGCCCTGCGTGGCAAGCTCGCGGCTCGCCGCAAGCGCTCCAGGTGTCTGCTCGCCGACTCCCGCGTCGTCTGCCACTCGCGCCCGCCCCGCAATGAACACCGACGAATCAAGCTTCCGTCCGCTCCCGACCATAAACCGCACGTCCGGATTGCCAGGATCGAACGTTCCGGCATTGTCCGTCGCCGACTTCACCTGCTGGCCGCCATGCAGCGGCACGTAGCTCAGGCCGCGCCACTCCGGAAGATTCCCTTCCGGCGCCCAGTCGCTTGCCTCGTCGAAGATGATGCCGTCGTACTTCCCGGGGAAGTTCTCTTCGAGGAACTCACCGTCTATCGTGGACGCTTCAGCCCAGTCGAGCGCACCGGATTTGCCACGCGACAGCTTCTGACCTGGATATATCTTCTCAAAGTCTTTCAGACATTCAGGATTCCGAATGTCGAATGGCTTTCTTATATTCAGGTAGTAGGCGCGAACCTTTCCTTCCGAGCCGGCATAGCGCCTTGCGTATTCTGGACTGGCCGTGAAGTACGCCTCCGGCTTGATTACGCCTTTGCCGGTTTCCTGTGCAAGCGGATCGAATTCTGCACCGCGATACACCACCATCGGTTCGCCGTTCTCGTCGACGATTTTCGACGCCCCCTTGCCTTCTGCAAGAAAATTTGCTAAAATCTTGTCCGTGATTGGGCCACGCTCCCTCTCGCCCACCGATGTAGTGGATCGCGACAAAGCGCCCCGGTCATTAGCGACCGCTCCAACCTTGCCCGCGCTGTTCGCGGTGTTCAAAGCAAGCAGGTCGCTTTCTTTGTACAGTTCCACGTCGCTGACGAACGTCGAATGTACAGCGTTCGGATTGTACGTCTTGCTGCGCGTACGCTCTTCCTGCACCGTGATGCGAACATAGTATTCCCTACCGCCGTCGGCAATCTTTCCCACGTAGTTGTGATATCCGACGAAGTTTGGATGCTTCTTGTGACCTTCGCGCGCCTGCTCTTCCTGGAATCCGATCGGAACGGCGTTGTCGTAGATGTCCTTCAGCTGGTGGACGATGCGCTCGGCTGGATATCCCTTGTGGCGAAGTATCTTGCCAAGCGTGGACATGACGAACCTGACCTTGCGCCTGTCGTATACATTCTCTCCGTCGGCAAGTTGCGAATATGCATCCCGCACCGACACGCCCTTCGGCCTTGCCGTGACAACAACCGGCTTCTGGCTCTTGATTGCTGCGCCTTTCGCCGCGTTTTCCCAATTTCCGAAGAATCGCTTGAACTCCGGCGTCCTTACCTCCGCCTGCTGCCGTTCGTCAAGATTTGACGGTTTGCCGTTTGGCGCCTTCCCCACGGCGAACTTCGCAACGCCGTCGGTCCACTTGTGGTCGACGCGGATGTTGTCGTCGCGGAACGAAACGTAGTTCCAGCCTTTCGCGTTACCTATCGCCCTCCCGTGATGGTCTTCCGCCGGATACTTGACGCCGTCAATGTCCGCATAGTGCGCAAGGAATTCAGACGCTTCCCGAGGTGAGGCGAAATTGGCCAGTTTCCGATACAAATCCTGTCCGGTCTCCACGCCAGTCCAGTCCATCGGGTTTCCGCTGACCGACATCAGCGCGTCGTCCACTCGCTTCCGATTTTCCTTTGACACCGGCTCGTACCAGGAAAGCAGATGCGATTCGTCGCCCTTTGGCCTGTTGGTGAAGAACGTCTGTTCGTAGATTATCTGTCTGCCATCGCCGCGTCCCGGCACATAATTCGCCTGTGCTTTCGCTGCATAATACTCCGCGTCGTTTTTCAAAGTGCTTCCATAGAGTCCGTACCCATATACTTGCGTACCCTCCCCCTTGCCGACATAAACCAGGCTTGGCCCGTCATCAACGCCGCCCTGCCGCGAGCGGTTGGCATAGTCCGCCGTACTGCCGGTGAAGATCCCGCCAATCGCGAACTTCCCTTGCTCTGCTTCTCGCGCGATCTCCCGCATCGTCTCCCAGTCGATGTCGAATCCGGGCTCGCCTTCGTCTATGCGGCTGCGAACGTAGTCAAGGGCTTCCATGCCGCTGCGCTCGTACCGTTCTCTCGCCTCGAACTCCTCGCGCTCCGCCTCGTCTGCCGCGCGCCGCTCCTCGCGAAGCGCCTCCAGCGTCTTGCCGTCGTGCGTCGCTGCCGTCCATGCGTCGTAGTTCGCCCGATCCTTCCGCAGCGCCTCGACAAGTGCCTCGGGTGTCGCGCCCGACGCGCCAACAGCGGGCAGCTCTGCTGCGATCGCGTCGAAGATCCCGTCGTTCTTTCCGATCGTCGGATATCGCCCGAATATCTCCGCAAGCTCGCCTTCCAGACCGTTTGCGCCCTTGACGTAGATCTTGCCGTTCTTCGACATCCTGAGCTCAACGCCATTCAGCCGGCTCTGGATCCAGTCGGTTATGTTCGCGTCGTCTCTCGCAAGAACGACCTTCCCGCCCGGCCGCGTCCTCTCCATGTCCACCGGCAGCGCAAACAGGTAGCCACGGTCGTTCCTCCACCGCAGCATTCCGTTTGCCCCGCTCCCCTGGTCTTCGTCGTAGCGCGTTATGCTGCGCTTCTCTAGCGGACGCTGCTTTCGCGTTCCAAACTCCTTGCCCCTCAGCAGCTCCGCGTTCACCGCGTCTACGAACTCGCCAAGGCTCATCTTCTCTATCTGCTCGTCAGTCAGGTCGGCGACGCCGAATGCGCCCTTGAGCGCCTTCCAGAACTCCTTCATCCACGCCTTCAGCTCCGCGCCAAGCCCCTTCTGCTCGACAAGCCTCTGGCCCCTGTCGCCAATCATCGTAGCCAGCGCCTCGTCGCGCAGCCACTCTTCTTTGCCTTTCAGATAGGAGTATTCGTGTCCCTCCGTCTCTGAGTTGCGGCGTATCTCACCATAGTAGTCGCTTCCGGCGATCAGATCCATGCCCCGCTTCAACAGCGTCGGGTTGACCTTCCGCAGCGCCTCCAGAGCAAGATGACCGTATTCGTGAATCGGCGTATTGAGGTTAAGCGCCGTCGGGTTGAAGTGCAGAACGCCGTCCGCATCCTTGAATCCGTAGATGTTGCCGTGGTTGTCGCGGAACTTCCTGCCGTTCTCTAGCTTTCCCAGTGCGGCTGCAAAGCTCGCCTCGTCGTATGAGACGCCGTTGCCAAGCTGCGACTCCATCAGCACCTCGAACAGCCTGGAGCGCGTTTCCAGCTTGCGCTGCGTCCTCTCCAGCCCTCCGCGATTCACCTCGTCTATGATGCCACGCGCAACCGTCTCGGCGTTCATGTCGCCGCCGAAGTCGACCATCTGGCCGTTCTGCTTCGCAATCCCCTCAAGCCGCGAGAGAAGCGCCGCTGCATCCGCAGCGTTCTCAGGCTTCGACATCAGTGCGTCCGTCATGCCCCTGACGTGTATGCCGTCCTGGTCGATCTCGACGGTGACTTCCGGGAACCTCTCGCATGCCATCACTCCGCCGTCTACGCTGCGAAGTTCCGTACCCTTCATGCGCTCTGCGTTGACCGCGCCCTCGTATGCAGTCTGCGGCTCTCTTCCCTCGGGGTTGCCAGCCTTTGCGCGCGCTGTCTCGGCCAATCCCTCTGCGACCTGGTCGGCGACCCTCCTCACCCGCGCGTCGACGTCGGCAAGTTCCGCGCGATCGCACCGTCCGACGATCTCCATCATCCACTGCGCCATCTCCGCATTGCCACCTGCAGCATCAAGCACCTTGTCGATGATGGCGTCCCTTGCCTCCTTCGGCATCCATCCAAGCTCGCAGTGCGAAAGCGTTATCATCTCTTCCGCCAGGTCGCCGCTGATCGCTCCGTCCTTTACCGCAGTCTTCAGCGTCTCGGTGCCGTTCACCGCGATGTTGACCGCCTGCCGCGCTCCTCCCGTCCATCTGCCCTGCTCGTCCTTCCTAACGAGCCCGTCAGACTCGGCGTCTTCCCACGTCATCACGCCGCGCTTGTCCATTTCGTCGAGCTGTCCGCGAACGTCAAGCCCGCGTATGCGGCTCTGCTCGTCAAGCACCGCCCTGCGTTCGCCCTCGATCTCCGCTGCGGCTTCCTTTGCAGCCTTTGCGACAAGCTTCTCCCTTATGTCGGGATCGTCAAGATCTCGCGCATCCGTGATCTTTTCCACGGCCTTGAGCCATGTACGCTCCATGATCTCGCCTTCGCCGGCAAGGGATTTCACCGTCTCTGCAAGCGCCGCTGCCTGAACGTCGTCCATTCCCGTCCTGACACGCTCCGCCTGCGCCGTGCGCTGGTTCGCTACCGCGTCAAGCACCTGGTTCACCTCCGTAGGCGTCATTGTCTCGGGAAGTCTTGCGGCGATCGCCATCTCCCGCGTCACCCTCTCGCCAGACTTCCGGGCGCGTATCGCCGCGTCCAGCTCTTCGCTCCCGGCAAGCATCGCAAGCGTCGCCCTGCCGTCGTCGCTCTTGATCATCTCGAGGATCTCGCGCCTAGCCGTTTCTTCGCTGGCATGACGCGCTTCCGCGCCTGCCCGCATCTGGCCGATAAATCCAGGCAATGCGTTGTAGGCGTGAAATGCCATGCCCTCCACCTGGCCTTCGACATACGCCTCGCCCATGCCCTCTGTAATTGGCCGTCCTTTCGTCACGTTCTCCACGCCCGTGTTCCCGACGTTCTGCAGACCCATCGCATGGCCGCTCGCCGCGCCGCCGGACAGAAACTTCAGGATCGGGTTCTCAACGCCTTCCGCAATACCTCCCGCCTTGGTGACAAGCTTCCCGCCGAAGTAGTTTACGAGAAACGCGGTAGATCCAACTGCGGCCGCTTCCTCCGTGCTGAGCCCGTTTTTCTTCGCCTCGTCGTAGGCGTTCGCGGCTGCGTTCGCTCCGTCGGTAGCGAATACAGTGTTCATGAACGCGGTTACGCCTTCCTTTGCCATTCCTGGCGCAAACTTGACCGCCATCGCAGAGGCATTCCCGATCCAGTCCGACAGTTTCGCCGACCAATCCTCGTATCCTTGCCAGTCTTTCGTCTCGCTTGGCAGCTTAGCGTCTAGCCACGCCTTCGCCTCCGCCGCGCTGTTTACGATTCCTTCTCCCGTCGACTCTACCGATTCTCCTAAGTCATTCGCGCCAAGCGCCTTCAAGCCCTTCCCTGCGGCTCGTGCGACATGACCCGCCGCGTTCTCTACCTCGATGCCTAGCTCCGGGAGCGCCTTGACGATCTTGTTCGCGACGGCATTGCCGCCAGCCCATGCCCCAGAGAAGAATCCGCCAAGGGCGCCGGTCAGAGCCGCCAAAGCGGGCGACCCCATCTCAGTGTCCGCCGCAGCCTTCCGCCTCTTGTAGTCTTCGCTCTCGCGGTATTCGCGGCTGCGCAGGAACGAGGAAATGTCTTTCGTGGGCATAGTCCGTTCCGTGCCGTCGTCCATGACAAGCGTGCGCAGTGGCTCGAACGTTGCGCCGCGTCGCGCCGCCTCGCTCTCGAAGTCGGCGCGCTCGCTCTCCGCAACGGTTACGTCCTGCCCCTTGCCGTCTGCAGTCGTGACGCGGAAAGAATGCAGCTCGTCCGGCGTCGCATTGTGGGCGACCGCTTCGTTCTGGAAATCCTCAAGCTCCTCTTCCGGAACATCAACCTTGGTTCCGTTGACAAGGAAACTCCTTGAACGCTTGTCTGTCATTTTGCCCTCCGCAATCCCTCACCAGTTGAGGTTGCTTCTCCAGCTCGATCCGCTGCCGCTGCCGCCAGTCGCCTTTTCGCGTCCAGTCTTCTTGCGCCAGAACGACTTCTGCTCTTCGGGGGACATCAACTTGAATTGTTTCAGTTCTTCAGGCGTAAGAATCTGGCTGTCGGGACGATAAGCCCTCGCCTGCCAGGAATCGAAATCATGCTGCTCGCTAGCCGCATTACGCTGTGCGCTTCTTCCCGCCGCAGCTTCGGTTTTCATCTGCGTCGTCTCTTTCCACGTCTCGTTTTTATTGTTCGCGATACGTTCCTCCGTGTCGAGTTTCCTGTCGGCGATATCCCTTCGTGCCTCATTGTTTCCGGCGGCGATATCCCTTTTGGCGTCGTTGTTCGCTTCCGCTACTGCAAGCCTGTTCTGACCTCTCAACATCTCCACTTCCGTCTTGGAAAGTCCACTTGCCTGCGCAGCGTGAACGTCAGAGCCGGGAACATACGTACCATCATCGTTGAACTGTCCAAACCGCCGCTTGTTTTCGTCCAACTTTGCTTCTGCTGCAATTCTCGCCGCGTCGCGACCTTGCTCCGCCATCCCAAATCGCTTCTGCTCGGCGACCGCAAGTTCGTTCTTCCCCTGCTGTTGCAGCATCTCCAATTCATGCTGCCGCAATGCGTCTGGCTCGTTGCGTTTGCGCCATTCAATCAGCGCATTGCGCTCAAACGGCGAGAACCGCCCGGGATCTGCCATTGCAATTTCTGCGCGCGATTCCAACCTTCTCCTCCTTGCCCGCATGTTCGCTTCGTGCCAGGCGTCGTTCCTTGCCTGTTCGCGATTGACGCTCCGCATCTGCTCGTTTACAATGCGCTGATTGTTCGCATCGTCGAACCGGCGCTCCAGCCCAACCTGCTCTTCAAGATTCGCGGTCTGCTCTCTAAGCTTCTTCAGCTCTTCTTCGGTCAGCATATCCAACTCCTTTTCTTGTGCGCCGACGTGCCAACGTCGGGTGTTTGCGACCGAATTATACTATGAACGAGGCGAGAAAAGCCTTAAATACGCCCTTCTCGCCTCATTTTGTGGGTAACGTTACCCGTATATTTGGATTTGACGCCCTCCGCGCCAGCCTCCAGCCCCGCGACTATCTCCCAAGAAACGCCTTCAGCGGGGCGTTTGGCAGCGCGGTGTGCGACTTGTAGGGATCGCAGTAGTACTTCTCGATCGTGTCTCTCCGATCGCCCGAAAGCCTTACGGCCTGGTCGACGCCGCCCCCTTGCTCGACAGGCGTGACGAGAATCGTGTGAATCGCGAGCTTGCGCAGCTCGTAGCTCGCCTTCTGCTTGTCGGCAAGCCCAGGTATCGTCTTGCGCAGCGAGTCGTTTATCGCGTTCTCTGCTCCGCGCAGATGTGGCACAAGCCGTTCGCCGTTCTCGAACTCATCCGGCTTCAGAGCCGTCAGTCGCTCGTACAGCGCGTCGGGGATCTCGATGTCTACGCGCCGGTTAGACGACTCCCTCGTCTTCGTCGGACGGTACACAAGTCGGTGGTGTCCGTTCGGTGCAAGCGGAAAGTTCTCTGCGGTCAGCAAGCCGATATCCTTCGGCCTCATCGCAAGTTCAAGCATGCATGCCGCGTACACTGCATAGCTCGTGTTCTCGTGCTCTTGAATCGTCAGATACCAGTCCCATATCTTGTCGACCGTCTCGCGCGGCAGTTCCTCGTACTGCTTCGGGTTTGCCGATATTCCGAACAGCGACTGTTTCGGCAGCGTCTGCGACTCGACGCGGAAACCCCTGTCGCGGTATTCAACAATCGTCCACTTCGCCGTGACCGACTGCAGGCTAGAAATGTAGCTCCACGCCGAAACGCTCGCAAGGCCGGCGCCGCCCTTCGCGCGATCACGCACGAAATAGTCTGCAAGCCGCCGCACCGTGTCGTAGTTTATGAGGTCGGTGTACGGACGGCTGTCGCGTAGCCCGCTCGCCTCAAGGCAGTAGCCGAAGTTCCTTATTGCCGTTTCGATTGTGCGTTCCGACTTCTTGAAGCGAGGATCTCCCTGCCGCTTCCATGCGATGTCGGAATAAATCTCGATTAGTTCGCGGCACGTCGGCACGCGCAATCCCGAGTGCCCCTTGCCGCCGCTTTTCGCGGAACATTCTGAAACCCATCTGCCGTACTCGCTATGCAGCTCTCGCGTAGGCGTACCGTTCTCGTTCAGCAGAATATCAGCCGACATCTCGCAGGTCTTGGTGTAGCGGACGCCATTGACCATGCAATGGAATCTGACGCTCCTGCCACGCTTGCCCGCCCGGACGGTAACGCCTGGCATAACCGACTTCAGCAGCGATTTCATATTCCAATCCTCCTTCTTTTCTGCCGCCAACTGCCGTGAATTTTGTGTAAATTTTGTGTACACAACCCAAAATCCACGGCACTTGACGGCTATTTGTGCAATTGATTACACAAATTATATCATATCTCGCTTCGCAAAATCAAGGGCAAATTGATTTTTTGTTGCTCTATGAATATAACGCCTAAGTTCTATCCAATTGAGCTACAGTCGCGCATTTTTCCTTTTGTTTTCGGTGTTCGTTGTGTAATTTCTTGTGTAATCCACAACTTTCACCAACCCCATAAGACGTTGGAATTATACCATACAATTGCGTGTTGCGTCAACTTGATGCCGTTGCCTGTAGAGTTTCAGGCGTCATGCAGAATCGTGCCACTAGCGCCGCGTAGTATTCGGCCGTTCGATGCGGAGCGGAGGATGAGGTTCGTCCACCTGTAGAAATGCGCGACCAGATAAGCGTCGCTCTCTAGGCGAAACGAATACTGCGGTTGCCGGGACACGGTGGTGCCGTTGTATGTCGTCCATCTCAAGAACCTGCACCCCTGGGCCGGCGTCGCTATGACCGTGCAAGTGCTGTACATGTTGTATGTACCATCCCCCGACGTAGTGCCGCAACCATGTGGAGATGCCGCAGTAGTCACCGTACATTTTAAATGCTCGAAGGATGCGGCGAACGTAAAGCTAACGGACTGCCAACCGGGCTCCACTGGAATTGAAGCCATCGTGGTTGCGCTTTATGAAACCAACTACACGTCCCAGCGCGTCCGGTCACGTAACTCATAAACAGGATAGAGATTGAGGTTTATATTTGCAGTGTACATGATGTTCTCGCCGGGGCTCGGCATATTCAACTCGCTTTTTATATCTTGAACTATTGACACCACTCGAGACGAGTTTATTGAAAAGCCGTCATTGAGATATTTCAACCTGTAATAATGGCGGCTTGTGACGCCTCTTCCAGAAAGGAACACATCGAAAATCCCAAACAGCCTACAACTTTTCGCATACGTGCTTATTGCATTTCTTACGATGTTGAGATCGATGGAAGAAAATGCCGACTCCAAATTATACGATGAGACAGATGACACAATGCTTTCCCATCCCGCCCAAGGGTGAGTTCCATTACTCATCCATCCACAGTCACACCTGCGACCAAAAACCTCAGTGTTCGTGCCATCTGCACCTTCTAGCATGTTTTTGGCGTATGCACTAACGTCGCTGGCGGTCTTGTATTCCTGATAACCAACACGAATAGGCTCGCCGCCACTGCCTAAATTGACAAGCGAATGCGTCTTATTCAGAGGCAAGTAGAACGGCACCTTTGTCGGAGTATAATACTTCATCTGTCCAACGCAGGAGAATAGGGAACTAATATCGGAAACCTTTAGCATTCCATCGCTAAGATCCAGCGGTTCGGGCTCGGACAGGCGATTCACGCCGAAATCCTTCCACATGCTGACAACGTTATAAGCGGGCGTGTAAGAAAATCCGTCGCTAGACGGGTTTGTTTCGGTAATGGCATCAATGCTGGTGGATGGCATTGCATCCAGCCACTCCCAATCCCAGCGATAAGGACCGGAACCGGTAATGGCATCGCGCAGCTTTGCGTCTACCTCCTCAATCTGCGACGACGAAATCTTTTTGGAGAACGTGGGACTGTCATCGTCCCTGGCAATCGCCCTACGCCGCTCCTCTATCGCCTCCTTCAAGAAACAGATGTCCTCGCCACGCATGATGTTCCTGCGCGAGATGGGGACACCATTCTTGTCGACTTTCCCCGTGTTGCCCGTCCTGAGCGGCATGATTTCGCCGTCGATACGGATGTCGTTCAAGTCCCCAGTGACAAACAAGTATTCAGATGGATCGGTTATCATGCTACCCTCCTACAAGTAGTATACGTCCACCTTGATACTATCCCCGTCGGGCGTGAATACGATGTTCGTGTCGTCGCCAGCGACGTAATCCTTCCCGCCCCCTTCACCTTCGTCTTCGCCGAATTTTATCGTGTATGTCTGGCGTTGCTTGAGCGTGGCAAGCTCACCATGCATTCGATATAGTTCGTTGCGGAGATTCGCGACTTCAGCCGTAAGGGCCTGAAGCGCAACGTTGTCGGCAAGCACTCCGCCTGCAGCCGGAACGCCATTGCCTCCGCCTGGTTTCCCGCCCGCAGCCGGAACGCCATTGCCTCCGCCTGGTTTCCCGCCCGCAGCCGGAGCGGCGGCGCCATTGTCCGGCACGGGGATCCGCGCACGGTACATCTCGGCAGCGCGGCGCGCAGCGGCAGCGCGTTCAGGGTCGTCCGTATTCGCAGCGCGGCGTTCCTCGCGCTCGGCCTTACGCTGGTTGTACGCAGCCGTCGACTCGGCGCGGCGCTTCTGCCATGCTTGTTCGGCCGCAGTGGGCTTGCGCTTTTTCCTGTCTTTCTCGTCAGCCATGTCTTAATGTATCTCTCTTGCCTCCCAGTGAAAGAGGTTTTTGTAGGACATGCACCCGTCGAAAAGCCCGTACTCGTTGATCGTCATCTGCAAATCGAACCTGGCATAGCCTGCCGGAATTGGCGGATTCTTGAAATTCTTGAATATCCGGAGCCCGCAATTGTAGTATTTTACCTTATTCTCAGTGTATTCCTTGGCATCCCAGGTTATCCAGCCGGTGTCAAGCGTTTTAGGGGTGATCTCCGTCTTGGCAATGGTGAACGAACCGTGGTCGTTCGGCTCAATGGTTAGTCTGCCGTTCCTTATCGAATCTCTGCCCGTTGGCGAGTTGATCGTCTTCGTCGTGACGGCAATCTCTGTCTCCGTTTCAACGATGGAGACACTGCTCTTCTCCCTGTAGCTTGTTCTGCTGCGCGTAACGGTAAACGAGTCGTGGTCGTTCGGCTGGCTGTTCACGGATTGCACGACATTTGGGGCACTCGCAACGCCAATCTCCGCATCCGTGTTTGTAGTCGTCTCGACAACCGTCACGGAGACGCCGCCGGAATCCGTTACGCTTCTGCCCTTCTGCGGTTTGTGAATGGTCGTTTCGGTCGTCAGTTCCCATTTGCCATGTTCGTTGTAGCGTCCGCTCTTGCGAACGACGCGGTTCTTCTCCGGAGGTTCCGGGGTCGCGTCTGGCTCTTCCTGTGCGCCCTTCGTCACCGAGACCGTCCTTGTCGCGGAATCTTCGCTCGTGGAAACGTCCAGGTTGCCTTTGTAGTCCTCCTGCTCGACGCTCGTGGTGTTGTCGTGCAGCCCGCCGTCGGTCTTCCGGCTGGTGCGGGTCTCGCCGACGGCCATGCCGTCGCCATCCTGCGGTGCCGGCTGATTGCGGTGCGTGACGGTGCGCACGGTGGATCGCGCCGTCTTGCGGATTTCGACGACGGCATCGCTGACGGGCTTTTCCGTTGTGTCGTTCGTGACAATGTCGGCCGTTCCGTCGTCGTTCAGCTGCACGTCGACACTGTGCGTGGCGCCGTTCCCCGCCTCGTCCGCCTCGCGCTCAGGCAGCTCTCCGTCCGCCGCGACGTTCTCGCGGACGCTCGCCGAATTCTCGAACACCGTTTTGCGTTCGCTTCTGGCCACGTTCCCAGCGGGCTCGACGACTTGCGTGACTATCGTGTTGTCATTCTTGCCGCCTTCGGTCTTGCGCGTCGACCGCCGCTCGCCGATCTTCATCCCGTATTGCGAGACGGGCTGCGGCTGGTTGCGGTGCGTTACGCTCTTCTGCGTTCCATGGAGAGTGCGGGCGAACTCGACGACGGCATCGCTGACGGGCTTCTCCACGACCGTTGTGACGGTCTGGTTGTGGAGGTTCGACGGAGTTTTCTCGTCGCGGGCGCTTTCGCCCGGGTTGAGCGTCATCTTTGCCGCGCCGGACTGGTTGCGGTGCTCAGCCGTCGTGGTCGTCTCAAAAAGGGTCTCGTTCTTTGTGACGACAGCATTCGACACCGCTTTGTCCGTTTTGGTGACGTTGCGAACATCAATGGTGCAATCGGGGTTCTTCGTGACGCTGCGCTCGACGACCGTCCCGCTGCTGACGCTTGCGGACTTGCCGGCGCTCTGGCCCTGCTTGACGCCAAGGTGCTGTTCCTCCTTGGTATCCTGAAAGATAGTCTTGGCGGTCGTGTACGACTCGACATCCTGCTGGACGCGCTCGCGCCTTACGACGACGCAGCTGTAAAGTCCCGTCTCCTGGTCGCGCACGACGCCTTCAAGCGTGTAGTTCACCCCGCTAGACGACGCCGGGGGCGTCGGCAGCGATTCGACATTCCAGTGGAATTCGTGGGTGACCGTGTACTGGCAGCCGTTCTCAGTCTGGATCGGACCCGCGACGGCGTCGCCGGAGTCCGGCCGCTGCACGAGCACCTGGTAGACACGCACCTTGCGCGAGTCGGTTCCGTTCCACTTCTCCGTCTCGTCGGTACGGTACCAGGCGTCCATAGCCTTCCAGCCTGCGCCGAGGTCGACGAACTTGTTCAAGAGCGAGATGCCGCCTTCTATTTCCTCGTCGCGCAGGTACTCGATCACGAGGCGCATCACGTCCGGCTCCATAGGAGCGGACTCGAAGAACCTCACGAGCGTGCGCAATGCGCCGCGGTAGTGGTAGTTGTGCCCTTCCGCCGGCTGCCAGAACCACTGGCTTACGATCTCACTCGCGATCCTCTGCTCGTCTGCGGTCATTTCAAAAGCCCTTCTATCTCCTGATGAAGCTGCCAGTCCGGACGCGGCCTTCGCCGTTCCCCTCGTGGTAGCGCTCGCACAGCTCCTCGAACTCGCGGTCTGCCGCGGCGCGCGTCTGGTGCTTGCCCTGGTCCTCGGTCAGCATGTCGGCTGCGGCGAGTCGCGTAAGGTAGCCCTCGAATACGTCCGGAACGCGCAGCGGCTGCCAGTTCTCCGCATCGGCCGAAGGCGACGAGCCGCCGTGCTCGACAGCCGCGAGCGCCTGGTAGCAGTCCTTCGTGGCGTCAAGGTATACGATGTCGCCGGCAGCGTAGTCGGCGGCGCTGCTCCACTGCATGTAGCTGACGTTCGGGAAGCGCGGCGCAAACATGATGTACACGCCCTTTGGCGCAGGTGCCTCGATCAGCACGCCGAGGTCGCTCATGCCGGTCGCCTTGAGGGGCGCGGCAAGCGGATTCTGGCGCGGGTCTGCGGTATAGGCGAAGCGCGTGAAATCCACCGAGCCACGGTCAATTGCTATGGGCTCCCACGGTTGCTCCCACTCGATGAAAGCCGCAACCTCCGACATGCGAAGCAGACGCCATTTGCTGTCCACACGAGGCGAACCAGTCGGCGTGTCGGTTTCAAGCCGCCAGTACTCGCCGTCGTACCAGCATTCCTGACCGACGGTCCAGCCGATGTTCGAAACCCAAGTCGGCCTGTAGCGGCGGAACTCGACACGGCGCATCATCGGGAACTTCTCAGCCGAGATGCGCCGCATTCCGTCGTTGACGGCGAGCGCGGCGAGCGCGCGCCAGTTGTCCGGAATGGTCATCAGTGCGACCTGCCGCCCGGCAAGCCGCGCGGCGTTATCCAGAATCGTGCCAAGTTTCGCCGTCCTCATCGTGCACCGCCTTACCAGAGGTCGTCCAGTCCAGGATTGCGGGCCGTCTCGAAGTCGGCCGACGTGCCGGTCACCCAGTCGTCGGCGATCAGCTCGCCGAAGAACTCGCCCGTCATTTCGGGCTTCGTCGATGGCGCGGTCCACGTCTTCGTGCTGGCGTCGTATTCGTAGGCGTATGTCGTGCCTGCGCGGTTCTTCAGCGTGAGCGTGAAGTCGCCCTCGCTGCCCTCCGTAGTGCTTATCGCGCTGCGGACGAAATATCCGCCCATCGCCGGACGCTTGATGGCGTCCTTCGTGGGGCTATTGACGATTGCCTCAAGTGCGTCTCTCAGTGTCATTGTCGTTTATCCTTTACTTGTCTTCCGCAACTGCGGAAACGGCGTTGGTTGTCGCGGCAGCTTGCGCGGCGGCGTTCGTCGCGGCCGCCTTGGCTGTCGCGGCAGCTTGCGCGGCGGCAGTCTTTGCCAGCTTCACGTCGGCATTGGACTTACTTGCCGTGCCTAGCAAGTCGAACGCGGTGGGTGTTGCAGCGGCCGCCGTGTTGTTGCTGCTGACCGTCGGGGCTACTTCCGCGAACGCCTTGCAGATGGATTCAACAATGCCAGAGGCGTTTGAGACGGTGTTGCCGCCGACGAGAAAGATGTCGAGCGAGTGCGTCTTCTTGTTTGGAGAAAGCCAGGCGACGTCTTCCTCGTAATGCGCAGCCATCGCCTCTCGCTCGCCCGGAATAGAGGTCAGCTTCCCCTGCCCGATGGCCAGCGTTTCCGTATAGCCGTTCACGTACATGCCTTTTAAGTCAATGTCGCGAACCTTTCCGGGCGTTCCGCATCCGGCGACGAGAAATGCGGCGGCTATCGGGCCAACGACGAGCCAGAGCAGCGAAGCTCCGGCGGCGCAGCGTTCCTTGATTGTCAGTGGTTTCTTCATTTGTCTTTCCTTTCGTTTTGTTTTCTCCCTCGGCATTCGCCTTGGGTAAATTGCTAATTAGTTTCCGGATTTCAATTCCAGCGGCACGATCTCATCAACCACATCTTTTCCCTTGAGCCACGCTTCGACGCGCTCAAGGATATTTGAGCCAGCAGGCGGCGGCACTTCGGAATGCACGACGCGTACCGAATTGGTCGAGCCGATGTGGTTTGCGATCGCGACCGCGACCGCTTTCGCGAGCTCTTTGCCTTCGGCCTTGTTGAACATGTCTGGAGAGGCGTAGACCTTCGCAAAGCGTAGGGCGAAGATCGGGGCGTCCTCATTGATCCGCCAATACGTTTCACCATCATCCTCAACCAGTCGAAGCACGATCTTCATGTCCGGGAACTTCATGTTCCTGACTTCGCCCTCCTGGTAAACCGCCGCGACAGCAGCAGCCGTGAGTGCGGCGACCGCCGCAATCATCATGAGCCTCTTCATTTGTTTTTCCTTTCGTTTTCAATCTCGATCGCACCGTGCGAGCGAGCAAAAGTGACGTCGGACGGGCCGTGCGAATACCATGCCGCGCCACCGACGAGGCGCAGGGTCCTGTATTCGACGCTGCGGCGCAGCCAGATAATGCGAAGCTTGCGGCAGATCTCGCGGTAGATTGCGTCGGCGGTCTTGCGATCGACGGCATGCGAGGCGTAGATCCAATCATGTGCTAGCGCAGCAGCGACGCGCGGCACCTCCATCGGATGGCCGCAGAGACGCCATAGCGCACGCGGGATTGATGCGCCATCGAATATGAAACCCTTCTTGACAGTGATGTAAAAGCACCGTCCGTCCGGAAGAACGCCGTCGACGTGCCAATCGGCGACGAGCACGTGGCGGCTGCCAATTATGCCCTGATAGACGGGCATTTCGACGCTGTTGTATCTGAGCGACTCCATCATCCCCTCCAAAAGCAGATGAGCTTGAGCGCCTGGGCGTCGCCGCATAGAAGTGAGATAAGCAGCACCAGGCCGACGCCAGTGATCCACAATCCCTGGCGCTTGACGCGGAGGCCGGTCTTGTACTGGCAGTCGACCATCGCTATCATGGCCGACACCATCGCGTCGTGCAGCGCCTCCGGAGTCTTCGCCTTCTTAAGCTGAGCCGTGACCATCTTCATCGTCACCTCGTCCATCTGTCAATCCTCCTTGTCGTCAGCTACCCTCTCAATATGAGCGCCGTGCGGCATCGCCCATTCGTACGCCTCACTTCCCCGCCTCGATGCGGACGGTTACATTGGAAACCGGCTCGCCGATCCTCTGCCGTGCCGCTGCAAGCGCAGCAGGCACACCGTTCGTCGTCATGGTGCGTTTCGGCAGCTGTGCGAGCTGCTTCTGCGCCTGCTGCGCCGGCGTGATGACCGTCGGCCCGTCCACGAACACTTCGCCGTCCTCATGGATGGTCGTGCGCATGAGCGTGTTGGTGTCCACCGAAGTCGTCACGATCCTGCCGTGCCAGCGGCGGCGGCCGTCAGCCGTGGCGTTGTCACGCACGTAGAGCCCCCGCAGCGACCTGATGGCATCGGCAACGTCGGTCGCCGTCCATCCCTCGTCCTGGATGACCTTGACGGTTTCGCTGATTATGGCGTCCACGTCTACGGTTTCGTTTGTGTCGGCGGGCGCTGCGACGATCTGATCGGCGAAAAGGGACGAAAGGGACAGAAGGGACGCAAGGGACACGAGTGCGAGTTTCATTCGGTTACCTCCATGATTGAGCGGGCGCCAGCTTCCAGCGGTACGCCGTTGGTGATTGCGGGATTTGGCGCGAGGCGCAGGGCATTTGCATATACACCCGTACGGACCATCGCGATGTCGTTTGTCGGCTTGTCAATCCCGATCTGCCACGCAACGAATGCGACGCCGTTGGTGTGTACGGTCGGTGGCGGCGTCCAGTCGGTAAAACCGATCCAGTTGAAGTTGGTCGCGTTTGGATAGGCGACATCGAGCGGAGGAGACATTGACTCGAAGCGGTTTGAATAGGCGCAGAACGAATGGTCTGCCCAGTCACTCTGGTTTGTATACGAAATCTCCAGACCATAAAGGTAGAACATGGCCGTCGCCGGGACGATGAGGTTGCGCGTGAAGGAGACGTGCACCGCGTCGTTAGTCACATACGAGCCGTTGTTCTGGAGATACCACACCTCGGGGTCGGTCCGGGGGTACGAAATGAAACCCTTCGAGCCACCGTAGAGCGTCGCCAATACGACGCCAATGGCAAATACAATTCTATTCGCGGTAAACTTCATGGTGCGGTGGTGGAGAGCGTGAGCACGGTGTTCCCGCTAATCGTTGCCGTTCCGAGGTAGTACCTCGTCCCATTCAGCATTATAGAATCCATGCCGACGGGTGCGACATTTCGGATGTACGTCTCGCCGCCGGCCATGTATGTAGCCTTCACAAAGAGACTGTGACCTGCCGTCTTGCGCTGCACGGTCGCGACATACGCGCCGGACACGCCAGACCAAGACACGTTCGCTAGGCAGTCTGGGTCGGTTTCGTCCTTCCATAGAGCCGTCTCAAGCGCATCGCATATGCGAAGCGTCGGGTGCTCGTCGGCGTCTATGGAATACGGGATTGTGAGGACGGCGGGAGAGCCGCTTCCTACTGTAATGCCGTCGGCGTTGCATCCTACCTCTCTCCTGTCGCCCTTTATAATCTCGAACTGCACGTTGCCCTCTCCGTCTATGACGCGGAAGAACCCGTTTGTGTCGCCGCCTATGTGCGCCACTCCTTGGTTGCACTGCAGAACCCACACCGCGCCGTCGCTCGTTATCGTGCGCTGATACGCCATGCCCGCCGCGACGAGTATGTTCGATGACGAAATCTGAGTGTAGCCCTCTGGCGAGTAGCCGCCCGTCTCGGAGTCGTAGATGCCCCAGCAGCGGTCGGCCTTGAACGACAGCTCATGGGTCACGTTGGTCATCCAAGTGTGAAACCCGCTCCAAGTCTGCCAGTCGAATGCGCTGCCGACAAACGCCGTCCAGCGGCGCATCTCCTGCCAGATCGTGATCCAGGTATTCGAGCCGGTCGCCTCGTCGCGCATCTTTATCTCGACGTAAGCTTCAGGGAGTCTCGCAACACTGTCGTAGTTGGTCGACACGAAGTGCGCGTCCTCGGCATTGAGATGCGCGCCGATCGACGCAACCTGTGCATTGAGCGTCGCAATGTTCGCCGAGTTGGTCGAGCTCGCGGCAGCCGCTGCGCCGGCGGTTTCGAGGGCGTTTGTCGCCGTCTCCGCTATGTCGGCGAGGACGGAGGCGCGTGCGAGGTCGTTGGTGGAGGACAGCACCTTGTTGGTCTGGTCGCCGAGCGTGTAGCCGAGGATGTCCGTGCGGGTGCGGGTGGCGGTATAAGGCACTTGCGGGGGTTCGCTCATGCCGTCCCACGACGGGTCGTGCATGTTGAAGGCGATCCACGACAGGGTCGTGACGCTCGGCGGGGCCACTATGCCGTCCCCCGCTGGCGAATCGGTGGATATAAGGCATTCGCTCACGTTCCACAAGACGTAGACGGGGCTGTCGACGGGCCCTGGAGACGGCTGCGCCACCTGCGAAGTAACGTCGACGCCGTCGCGCAGTATCGTCCAGTTGCTGTATGTCGGCGTAGCGGAGTATATTGGTGTCAAAATCGTGTCCGCGGTCGTGGCATAGTTTGTCATCGACGACGGCTGCACTGCGTTCATCGCGGCGTTGGAAACTGCCGCGTAGTTGCCGGGTGTCGGGGCCGTATCCTTGATTGTCTCGACAAGCTCTGCGTTGTTGGTGGTGAAGTCAGGTATTGGCATCTCCGGGCTCCCGGAAATGGCGTCCCACGGTATTGCGTTCGTGGGGTAGGGCAGCAAGTCCTGCCTGCCTCCCACCTTCGCGTCGACGTACTCCTGCGTATTCGTCATGATGGGCGTATTGCCGGGGATGTCGTCTAGCGCGGCAGTCTGCGGCGCCACGTCCGCGAGCGCCGCGCCGGCGGCGAGCAGCGCACCTATCAACAGACTATTAAACTTGTTGATTATCGTGTTTACAGTCTGCTTGACCGTACCAGGCGAATCCGCCGCGCCGAGCTCCGCGACGTCGGAGAAGTCTGGCTTCCCCTGGATGTCGCTCCAGTTGACAATGGTCTGCCCGGGCGCGACGCCCTCGCGCGCGATCACCCGCCCGCCAGGATAGAACTCTCCCGGATCCCTTCTCTCGTCCATAGGCCCTCCTTACTGCGCGCCGACGCCCTCTACGCCGGTCTTGCCGATTTCCGCGTTCTCGCCGAACTGCGTCTGCTGCTGCTGGAGCGCCGCGATCCAGCGGTTCATCATGTCCTGGCTCGTCGGCGACATCTCCGCGATCGCGTCGGGGTTTTCCTGCTGCAGCTGCTGCCAGAAGCCAAGCCGCGCCTCGTAGTTCCAGCCGCCGTCGGTGTTCATCTCCGGCATGACGCCCGCCTTGATGAGCGCGAAATTGCGCTTCTCGTCGGCTATGTCGTCCTGCGTGAGCCGGTCGGCCGACTTGAACGACTTGTCGGCGAGCTCCGGGAACAGCATAGCGAAGCACTGCTTCACGACCGGCTCCGTGTCCACGACGCCCTTGCGGTCCATAGCCTGCAGGAACTGGCTCGTCGCGTTCATCTTCTCGATGAGCTTCGTATTGTCGAGGTTCGTCGGGTCAAGCGTGAGCGTTATGAGGAAGTTGCCCGCTATGCCCTGCGCCTTGACGCCGCGCACGTCCGACGTTTCCGTCGCCCGCAGCACGAATTCGTCGCTTGCGTTGTCCTGGGCGACTTCCAGGAGCAGCACGAGGAAGTCGCGCCACTGCTGCAGGAACCAGAACGCGAACGCCCTGCGGCGCTCCGTAACGTCAGACTCGCCGTCCGACACGCCCGTGTATTCGAGGAGATCCTTCTTGATCTTTTCCTCCTGCTTGTCGGCGGCTGCCGGGAACGCCGGCGGCTGCATGAACCCGACGTCGTCGGACTGGCCCATCGGCACGACGGCGAACGGCTCTATGAGCACGTTCCTCACCCTTGCGCCCTTCGCCTTGACAGGCGGAAGCGAGCCGACGATCGCGTTGTTCGCCGCCATGTCGCGCACGAGCTTCGCCGCGCCCTGCGGCGCCGCCGAGATCTCGGCGAGCCCGCGCGAGTCAAGTATGCTTCCGCTCCTGACCTCGCGGCGGAAGAAAGCGATGTTCCACTTGCCGCGCCGCGTCTTGACGAGGCGCTTCCCGAACGCGCTGCCATCAGCGTGGCTAATGACGCTCACGTACCTGGATGTCTCGCCGCGGTCGTTCGTCTCGGTAGTGTAGCACCAGACGATGTTCACGAGGTCCTTGACTTCCTCGATCGGCGACGTGCCGACCTCGTTGAAAAGCTCTATGCCCTTGTGCTCAAGCGTCTCCTCCACCCAGTCCGGATCCCAGTCGTCGTCGTCGATCTTCTCGCGCAGCTGGCTTTCGGTGAGCCAGTCGCCCCGGAACATCGGCGAGGCGTAGTCGAAGTCGTCGGTCAGCTTCGGTATGCAGAAGTCGTCGCCGTACCTGAGGGCCTTGATCTCGGGTCCCTCGTTCTCTTCGACAATCCGCCGCGCCTCGCACTCGCCGTCCTCGCCGAGCGCGTCAATGACCTCGTCGACGTCTTCCTCGGCGATTCCGCATGAGCTGACAAGCCATGCGCGCACCTCACCAAGAGCCTCCTCGTCCTCGCCCGTTATCGCCAGGCGGAAGCGGATCGCCGCGTCCGTCGCGGCGTCGCCGTTCGCGGCGGCATACGCGGCGAACTGCTCCTCAAGCTCGTCGGCGTCAAGCTCGACCACGCCCATCGTGCGGCGGCGCTTCCACATCACGTCCAGCGCGCCGACGGCCGGCGAGTCGCAGAGCATGTACCTCACGACGGCCTGCACCTCGGCATAGCCCTTCGCGCCGAGCTGACGCATGAGGCTCTTCAGGAGGAGCTTCAGCGCACGCGCCCGCTCCAGACCCGCCGGGTCGCCGCCGCAGGTGATTTCAACGTCGCACGTCTCGATGGCGATCATGACGAGCGCCAGGTAGTCCAGGAAGATCTTCTCGCCCCATCTGATCCGCTGGTCGCTCGCGCCCTCGAACGGCCACGCCTTGCGCTTCTCCGTGTCGAGTTGGATGCCCTTTGCGTTCTGTTCTGGCCATACGCAGTCGAACGCCTGCAAGAATACCTCGCGGTTCTCCAGAAGGTGGTCGTCGGCCACCTGTACGTGCCAGTACGAGAGCGCGTTGAGCAGTTCGCTGCGCTCCTCTTCGGTAAGCTCGAGCTGCGTACCAATCCGCCGCATGGCCGCCTACCTCTCGACGATGACGTATGCCCTGCCGCCTTTGAGAGCGGACCCGCTCGCCCGCAGCATGTCGCCAGGCATAAGCGCCGCGTCAAGCCCGTTGGTGGCGAAGTAGCCTCCCGAGAGCGTCGCGGACAGCAAAGTGTTGGTAAATGCCCTGTTGACTACGCGCAGCTCGGCGTTTGTCGTAAGAACGACGTTTGTGACCACGTGATCCACCCAGTTGGTGACCATCGACATGGCTACCTTGTTCGTCGAAAGCACAATGTCCGGCCACGGCGGATAGTCCGGCTTGGCGTTTATCGCCCTCGCGTATTCGTTCGACTCCACGACGCCCGCGCCCTGGTAGCGCGTGCGCCACGCGATCACAACGTCGTTCGTGACGACGATCGTCGTGTTCGTGGCAATTTCCGTGACGTTCGTCACTGGCGTGACGACGTCTTCCGTCCACCGCACCGTGAGCGGCGTTATCTTCTGCACAGCGACAGTGCCGCTCAAGTTCGTCGATACGCACTGGAACGCAACCGCCCGCGCCGGAGCGTCGGGCTCGAACGGGTTCTCCGACAGCGTCGGCGCCGCAAGCTCCGCGAACGCAGCCCATGCAAACGCCGCGATGACTGACAAAATGCAAATCTTCTTCATTTTCGGAAACCCTCTTGGGAACGTTGCCTGGTGAATAAGAGCCGCGCCGCCGTCAAACAACAACCCGGCGGCGCGGCGATTTCGCCATCGCTTACGCCGAGTAGGTGACGGCGAACTGGCTGAGCGGGTTGCGGCACGCGAGACGGAGGATTGCCTCGTGATAGCCGCGCTCGCCGCCGCCACGGTTCTCGAGCTTGCGGATGCGCATCGGCAACAGCGTGTCGATCGACCAGAACTCCGGGCGGATGAACGCGCCGTTGTACTGCTGCGCAGTGCCCATCGTGACTGCCGTGCCAGAGTTGCCGATCGTGCAGCCGAGGTGGTTGCACACGATCGTGCGGACGCTGACGGAGTCGTACGAGAACTCGTCGCAGATGAGCTCGATCTTGCGGCCCTTGGTCTCGTTCCGCCTGAGCACGGTGTCCATGCCGCTCACCGTCTCGGACTTGCCGAGCCAGTTCGACATGAGCGCCTTGAGCTGCAGGCCGACGAGGCCGGTGAGCTGCAGGTGGCCGTCGCCCTGCTCGAGCGCAGCCTTGAGGAGCTCGGCCTTGAAGATGCTCTCCTTGAACACCGAACCGCTCGTGATGTCGCCGGTGATGCCGCACTGCGGGCAGAACTCCTCGGGGATGGGCTGCACGCCGTGGAGCGCCGCGACCGCCGCGTCGATCGCCGCCTGAACGGAGTCGTAGGTGCCAGCACTCGTCGGCTTCGTCAGCTTCGCGAGCCAGCACATCATGCCGCGCGTCTTCGCGATCGTGTCGTCGGAAGCGCCGCGCGCCACGGCCTCCTGCGCGGAGCCGAGCGTCACTTCAATGGAGCGTACAAGCTCCTCGGCGTCGCGGCGGATCTGGCGCGCAAGCGCCTTCTCGCCCTTCTTCTCGGTGTAGCCGGGAAGAAGCTCCGACTCGTCCGTGACCTTGAAGCCACGCTTGGTGCGGAACTTCTCGAGCTGCACTTCGAGGTAGGTGTTGGTGCGCTTCGCAAGCGTGGACTCGTCGAAGTCGCCGCCTTCGGGGGCACCGAGCGAATACGCGCCGGTCGCGCCCTCGACCTCGATCTCCTGCTTCCACTGCTCGGGCTTGTCGCCGCGCTTGATGATCGTCTGGATCGGGTTGTCGTACTTCTTGGCGCGGATGACCTTCGAGAAGTACGACAACCCGATCC
>Ga0265298_10000786_pt1 | contig 46662 bp, 71 predicted proteins | sample AusTroGonzalo_MG_3_FD_193486 | JGI IMG/M metagenome (GOLD analysis project Ga0265298, IMG submission 193486) | Bovine rumen microbial communities from tropical cattle in Woodstock, Queensland, Australia - Gonzalo_01 | ecosystem: Host-associated > Mammals > Digestive system > Stomach > Rumen ...
CACACTCGGCGCGGAGATCCAGTCGGCCGAGCTGAGGATGCTGCGGCTGGCAATTCTGGCAAATAAGACGCGGACGACCAAACGGCAGCACCACCAGTTCGAGCTCGACGCGGAGCTCGACTACCTCCGGGCACTCATCGACCAAGCGGTCGCGCCGGAGGCGAAGATCATCAGCCCCGGCCTTCACCGGGAGTGGTCGATGGAGCTGAACGAGATCGGCCGCCTCCTCGGCGGCTGGATCAAGACGGGAGAGCTCCCGAAGGGATCCGACGGCTGAGATATGCGGGGGATGCGCCGAAAAAAGCCGCGCCTCGTGTATCGCGGGGGCAACTGGAACAACACGTCGAACGCTGGAGTGTTCAACTGCAACGGCAACAACGATCGGTCGAACTACAACGAGAACATCGGCTTCCGGCCCGCTTAGGCCTCAACGAGCTGAAAGCCCACAGCCTACGGGTGCGGGCAGCATTGAGGTCAAAGGGGTGCATCTCCCGGTGCACCTGCACCAAAGAATGGCGCCGCGGGTGACGTGGTCACAAGCCTCAGAACACCGCGGCAAAAACGCGCAGACTATACGCGCCCGGAAACGGGCAGAAGCCAGATGACACCGACAGGAAAGCGGCAGTCTGTCAGGACTCTGGCGGGAGGACTGTCACACGCGGCCGCTATTATCGAAGAAGGAGACCGGACACATGGAAGAACCGCTGACACTATACGAGAGGATCTACTCGTGGGAGAACCTGCTGACAGCATACCACGAAGCAGGCCGCGAAAAGTGGTTCAGGGCGGACGTGGCGGCCTTTTCCGCTCATCTGGAGGAGAACCTCATCGCCATCCAGAACGAGCTGATCTGGCACACCTACACGGTGGGACGCTACCGGGAGTTCTACGTTTACGAACCCAAGAAGCGCCTCATCATGGCCCTCAGCTTCCGCGATCGCGTCGTTCAGTGGGCGATCTACAACGTGCTCAATCCTCTGTTCGATAACCAATTTTTCTATCACTCCTATGGCTGCCGGGTCTCTAAGGGAACGAAGAAGGCAGCGGACCGCCTTCAGTACTGGATGCAGAAGGTGGAACGATCGCCGGAGGAATGGTATTATCTGAAGCTCGACATCTCGAAGTACTTCTACCGCGTGGACCACACGGTCCTCATGAATATCATGCGGCAGAAGTTCCCGAACGAGACCGAGTTCCTTCAGCTTATGCAGAAGATCATCGACTGCGACCACACGCCGTTCGGGCTCCCTCCGGGAAAGAGTCCGGACGAGGTCCCGCCGTCGGAGCGCCTTTTTGAGGTCGGGATGCCGATCGGCAACCTCACGAGCCAGCTGCTCGCGAACGTCTGCCTGAACGAGCTCGACCAGTACGTCAAGCACAAGCTGAAGGTGCGCTACTATATCAGGTACATGGACGACATGGTCCTGCTGCTTCCGGACAAGAAGGAGCTGAACCGCCTCCGCCTCCAGATCGAGGACTACCTGAACAACGTGCTGCACCTCGACCTAAACAGCAAGACGACCATCAACAAGGTCAGCAACGGCATCACCTTCGTCGGCCTTCAGATCCACACGCACTGGCGAAAAATGCGCCGGAAGTCCCTCAAAAAGATGAAGGCGCGGATCCGCTACATGGCGAAGTTATACGCCGACGGCCTCGTGGATCTGGAAACCGTGAACAACACCATGCAAAGCTACTACGGCATGATGAAGCACTGCAACAGCTACGGACTCAGGAGATGGATCGAGGAAAACGTAATATTTCAACGAAAAGACAAGGAGACACAGCAACATGGTGGAGATTAACATCGGGGGGCTCATAGCCCTCATGGGGCTCCCTGCCGCGCTCACCGCCTTCTGCTTCTGGCTCATCGAGCACAAGATCCAGAAACGCGAAAAAGAGCGCGAGAAGAAGGAGGAGGCACGCCAAAAAAAGGAGGAAGTGCGCGAAGCATCACGCGAGAAGCTGGAGCTGCTGATCATCCAGAGCAACGGCGCCGCCGTGGCACTGGCTGAGGCGACAGCGAGAGCCGTGCAGAGGATCCCGGACGCGAACTGCAACGGGGATATGCACGAGGCGCTTCGCTACGCCGCAGAGGCGAAGCACGACCTGAAGAACTTCCTCGCAGAACAAGGAGTCGCCGCAATTTTTGACTAAGGAGGCGCGGCGAATGAATAACAAGAAGCCAACGCGCCAAAGGCTGAAGCTCTGGATCCGGCGAAAGAAACGGGCGAGAGCTAAGGCAGGCAAAAAGGTGAAGATCAGGACGATGGACATCATCCTCGTGGTGGTGGGCGTCGCCCTTCTTGTTTTCACCATCGTCATGATCAGGGTCTACCGGGAGACCGGAGCCGTGCCGGACACGCTCGTCACCTGCGTGTTCGCTGCGCTCGGAGGCGAGTGCGGCGTCATGGGCTGGATAAAGACGACGAAGGAACGCCGGCAGGACCGCCAGTGGCAGATCCAAGATCAGAAACATCAGGAACGGCTTCAGAAGGAAGAAGCCGAGAAGGGAGACACACATGAGTCTGAAGGGCAATAACAACGCGGAAAAGATCTGGAACTTCCTGACCGGGAAGGGCCTGAACACCTACGGCGCCGCCGGCGTCATGGGGAACCTCTACGCAGAGAGCGGGCTCCGCCCGAACAACCTGCAAGGCAGCTACGAGAAGAAGCTCGGATACACGGACGAGACATACACGGCGGCGGTCGACTCCGGCGCCTACACGAACTTCGTCAGGGACTCCGCCGGCTACGGCCTCGCACAGTGGACGTACTGGAGCCGCAAGGAGGGCCTCCTGAACTTCGCAAAAGCCGCGAAGGCGTCGATCGGAGATCTGGAGATGCAGCTGGGCTACCTCTGGAAGGAGCTCACCGAAAAGTACGGGACGCTGCTGAACACTCTCAAAACGGCCACCAGCGTCCGCGCTGCGTCTGACGCAGTCCTGACGATCTACGAGCGGCCGGCAGATCAGAGCGAAGCTGTGCAGGTCAAGCGTGCCGGCTACGGCCAGAACTACTTCGACCAGTATGCAGGCACCGGAAACGGCAGCCAGCAGCCGGCCGGATCGAAGTGCACCGCCGCGAAACTCCTCGCGGTCGCCGCTGCGGAGATCGGATACAAAGAGAAGGCCAGCAACTCGCAGCTTGACGACAAGACCGCGAACGCCGGCCACAACAACTGGACGAAGTACGCCCGCGACTTCGACCAGAAGTTCCCGAACTGGTACAACGGGAAGAAAAACGGGTACGCATGGTGTGATATGTTCGTCGACTGGTGCTTCCTGACCGCCTTCGGATATGAGAAGGCGCTGGAGCTCCTCTGCCAGCCTGAGAAGTCGGCCGGCGCCGGCTGCAAGTACTCCATGCAGTACTACCAGAAGAAGGGGCAGTTCTACACGGACAACCCTCAGCCCGGCGACCAGATCTTCTTCACTTCCGGCGGAACGATCAGCCACACCGGCATCGTCGAGAGCGTGAACGGCTCCACGATCGTCACGATCGAGGGCAACGCGAGCGATCAGGTGAAGCGGATCAACCGCAAGATGAACGACGGCTACACCTACGGCTTCGGCCGTCCGAAGTATGACAAAGACGACGGAAGCCAGCAGCCGATCCAGCAGCCCGAACAGCCGGAGACTCCGGTCGTCACGTCCGGGACGCTGAAAGTCGGCGACATCGTGAACTTCAAGGGCACACAGCACTTCACCAGCGCGAACGCAGCGACCGGGAAAGCCTGCAAGCCCGGCAAGGCGAAGGTCACGCAGATCTACAAGCTCGGCACGAGCAAGCACCCGTATCACCTGATCGCTGTCTCCGGCAGCGGCTCGAACGTGTACGGCTGGGTGAACGTGGAGGACATCGAAGGCCAGAAGGCCGAGGCGGCGTGGACCCCGAAAGTCGGGGACGAGGTCGTCTACAATGGGACCGTCCACTATACCAGCGCCAACGCAACCACGGCGAAGGGCTGCAAAGGCGGCCGTGCCAAAATCACGCAGATCTACCAGCTCGGAAAGAGCAAACACCCCTACCACCTCATCCGGATCTCAGGATCCGGTGCGACGGTCTGGGGCTGGGTAGACGCCAACACCTTCAGCAAGGCATGAAGCTGGAGGCGATCCTGAACCTGCTGCTGCTCATCGCCGGAGCGGCAGCAGTCGGCGTCTGGATCATTTCAGTCGCCAACTACGACGGAAAAGGGTGCGAACCCGGAGAGCACTGCGACTCGTGCCCCTTCCCGCCGTGCGAAAAAAAGAAACACGGAGGACACACATCATGAACGTGGTCAACTTTATCGTCCAGAACTGGGACTTCATTCTTCTGATCGTGGCAGCCATCGCCGGCGTCGTCTTTGCTATCTTCAAGGGCAACAAGTCGGTCGTCATGAAGATGCTTTTCAGTCTCGTCACCGAAGCCGAGAAAGAATACGGCGGCGGCACCGGCGTCCTGAAGCTCGCCGAAGTCATGAACCAGATCTATCCGAAGCTCCCGCCCATCGTCAAGACCTTCGTCACGGCCGAACGCCTGACGAAGTGGGTGGAAGAAGCTCTCGCCGCCGCTAAGGCGAAATGGGAGAGCAACACCGCCATCGCCGCATATATTGAACAGCCCGCCCAGAGCGCACAGGAAGCGCCTCAGGACGAGCAGGACGGCAAAGCGGAGTAAACGCACACCAACAAACAAAAAAGCGCCCAGAGGACCGTTTTCGGCCTTCTGGGCGCTTTTTTTTTGCCGTTATGACCGCGCGGCAAGCGGCAGGAGCATGACGAACATCGTGCTGGTGATATACAGCCGCGTGTGTTCGTTTACTCCTCTAATGGTGGAGGCGCGGGCTTCAAAGTCGAACACCTCCACATCGTCCCCTTCGTAAGTCTCGACGCCGTTCACGAAGTCATAGGAGACGGCGCCGGCGTCGCCGGTATAATTGCAAACGATCTTCAGGTGGTCGTCGTACAGATAGACGGCCGAGACGAACACGTCGATGAACGTGCTCCGGTACCGCGGATCCGCGGGGTCTCCCTTCCGGAACCGCTCCAGCCAGAAGGTCAGCTGGTCGCGCGTCAGCTGCGGCTGCTGGATCTTTTCCTCGTCGATCGCGATCTCCAGCTCCGACCGGCGGCCCTCCAGTTCGTCGAGGCGCTGCTTCGTGCTGGGCGTGATGATGCCCTGCTCGATCGCCCGGATCATGTTCGCGATCGCCTTCTTGACGTCGGCCAGCTCGTTCTCGAAGCCCCGGAGGACGCTGTCGTCCTTCTCACGCTCCTGAAGCTCCAGAGCGGCGTCCACGATCACAGCGATCACCTCGTCGCTCAGACAGCGCTCTCGCGTCTCCCTGACGACGAGCTCCTCGATCCAGTCCTTCCGGACCTGCTTCTTTTTGCAGGCCCTCTCGCGCTTCCGCTTCACGCAGTTATAATAATAAAACTTTTTCCCGGTTTTACTGGTCCCGCTCTCGCCGACCATCGCGCTGCCACAGTGGCCGCAGTACAGCTTCCCGGTCAGCAAATAGTCGACATCGGTCCGGGCAGCAGCCGGCGCCTTCGCGACCTTCTTCAGACGTTCCTGCACTTCGTCGAACAACTCCCTCGAAATAATAGCCGGGACACCGCCCTCGGTGCGGATCTCCCGCCAGATATACACGCCTGCATACCGCTCATTCCTGAGAATGGTGTGCAGGCTATTTTTATTGAACCGGGCGCCGCGGGACGTTTTGAGCCCGCGGGCGTTCAGCACCGCGATGATCTCCTGCACGTTCATCCCGTCGGCATACATCCGGTAGATCTCCCGGACGATCTCGGCCTCCTCCGGCACGATCGCGAAGCGGCCGTCCGGTCCCTTCTCATAGCCGAGGGCAAGGGCGCCGTTATTCACTTTGCAAGAGAGGGCGTTGTCGTGCATCCCGCGGAGGATATTCTGCGACAGGTTCGCGCTGTAATACTCGGCAGAGCCCTCCAGCACGGACTCCAGAAGGATCCCCTCCGGGCCTTCCGGGATCGGCTCCATGACGGACAGGACTTTGACGCCGTTCTTCTTCAGGCGGGCCTTATACATCGCGGAGTCGTATCGGTTCCGGGCGAACCGGTCGATCTTATAGACGAGGACGCGCTGCCAGTGGCCCTTCGCGGAGTCCTTGATCATCTTCATGAACTGCGGCCGCTTATCAGACGTTCCGGAGAGGGCGTGGTCGCAGTACTCCCCGACGATCTGAAGGTCGTGCTCATGGGCGAACTTCCTGCACTCACGGATCTGCTGCTCTATGCTGGCGTCTTTTTGGGCGTGGGATGAATAGCGGGCATAGATGACGGCCTTCATGACTTCCACCCCCGGCACCTGTTGACGCCGTACCGGTCGAGGAGCTCGGTGATCTCGTCGTCCGGGAACTCCAGAGACAGAGAGGAACCGCCGCCGATCGTGACCGTCGCGACGAACTGGGAGCCCTTCGGGATCTCGTGCTCGTTCAGATCCTCGTCCAGATACCGCTCGACATCGTTCCGCCTGCTCAGGTACGTGCAGAGCTTCCGGCGAACCTTTTCAAGATCTCCGGAGAGCACAACCCCGGCGGGCTCGTCGATCTGAAGAACGAGTCCGGCGGAGATCAGAGCGCCGAAGTCCTCGCCGCGCTTCACCTTATGGAACGGCGCCTTCTTATACACCGACTCGACGAGGACGGCGCGAAGAAGATCCTGACCGGCAGGATCCAGCGCCTCAACTTTTTCAACTGCTTCAAAAAGGGAGAGCATCATCACGTTCCTCCCTTCTTCTGTTTTTCTTCGAGATCGAAAGCCAACTGCATCAGGACGTGACGGTCGCGGGATCCGAGAGTCGCGAAGATCCTCAGGAGCTCCGCCTCGTCCTCTGAGAGCTCACGCTCCCGCGTGGTCCCGTTCCTGACGATCAGCGTCGTGGCCGTGTTCCCCTGCACGACTGCGCTGTTGCTTATGTTCGACGCAGTGCAGTGGCGGTCGTCGCTGTCTCCCATCAGGTACACAGGAGACACACCGAGGAACGCGGCGATCGCTGCCACGGTCGAGAGCATGGGCTCCTGCTGGCCCTTTTCATACCTATAAATCGTGCTCCGGTTCAGTCTGATCGCGGTCTGCGACCTGTTGAACTGTTCGCACAACTGCTCCATCGAGAGGCCGCGCTCGCTACGCAGGCCGCGGAGCCGCTCACCGAAGCGGCTGTTCTGGTCCGGTTTTCTTTTCATGTTCATCACCTCGTACCCCTTATCTTATCACGAAAAACGCGAAAAATCAATGCGAAAATGTGAAAAATCAAAAAAAGTTTGCGAAAAAGCATTGACAAGCCCGATTTTTTGAGTATAATTGTAATCGTAAACGACGACAGCGTCGTCGGTAAAAGCGAAAGCGAGGAATTAAACAATGACAAAGAAAGAGCTCGAAACGAAGGTAATCAACGCGCAGGCCACAGTCGCAAAGAAGAAGGCCATCATCCAGAAGCACCGCGACCAGCTGGAAAGAATGATCGGCAAAGGAGCGGACGGCTGGGAGATCCGCAGGAAGCGCGAGGACATCGAGGAAGCGACCAAAAAGCTCGCAGAGGCCGAACAGATCGCAAAGAACTGGGAGACCAAGCTCGGCGAACACATCAGCCGCGACGCCTTCATCGAGGCGAACGCCCCGCAGGTGGTCAAGAACTTCCTCGAAAGCTGGAAGATCGAAGCCGCTGCCTATTTCAGAAAACGCCGGGCGGACTTCATCGAGTTCCGCAAAAACCTCTACGCAGAGGAGCGGGCCGCGCGTCTCGAAGCCCTGAGAACTCTCCCGGAACTCGAAAGAGAGCGCGAGATCTACAAGGATAGAGAACCGAGCGACAGCGACCTCCTGAACCTCTGGCCGCGCAAGCCGGTCGAGGACTTCCTGAAAGAACGCGCCCTCGACTACCGCAGCATCAGGGAGAAGCTCGCAGCGCATACCGACAGCATCACGGACAGGCTCGTCGAGATCCGAGACGAAGCGGAGCGCGAGGCGTGGCTCGACAAGACGCTGGAGGAAGAAAAGAAGGCGAAGCTCGCCGACCTGATCAGCCGGATCAACAAGGTCGTCGGAACGATAACGGACGCCACGCACCTCTACATCGGACACGGCGGAAACATCAACGGCTTCGTGATCGGGACCGAAGGCAAGGCCAAAGTCGAGACGATCGGCGCCGGCGGCTACAACATCGTCTGCTTCCACTTCCGGACACTGGTCCACGAGTTCAAATAAGGAGGACAAGAAAATGGCAAGCATCAGAAGCGCAGCGCAGAGCGTCATCGAAGAAGTCAGGGACGGGATCGGCTGGATCGCCCTCTGGAAAGAGGGGCGCGGATGGAACTCCGCGTCCTTCTGGCCGGACTACAACGAGAAGGACGACACGCTGACCTTTGACAGCGACGACGCCGAAACGATCGCCGAGATCCTCGAAAAAGATCCGAACGCGATCATCGTGAACAGCTGGGTCCACAACCTCGGACCAACTGAGGAAGCAACGAGGGAAACGGTCGCGGAGGCCCTGCGCTGGCAGTACGGCCTCCAGCACGCACGAATAGCAGACTACACGAGGGAGGTGCCGGCATGATCCCGCTGCAATACATAAAGACCGACAAGAACGGCACCAAGTACTTCGCGGACTGGACCTGTCCACGCTGCGGCGGGGCCGGCGAGGCCCAGAAGTGGGAATACACCGGGCGGACCTGCTGGGGCTGCGGAGGATCCGGCAAGAGGCCGAAGCCTCTGATCGTGAAGGAATACACCCCGGAGTATGAGGCGAAGCTCGAAGCCCGCAGGAAGGCCAGAACGGCCAAGCGTCTCGCAGAGAACCCGCCGCCCTCCGAGGAGGAGCTCAAACGGAAGGCCGACGAGGCCCGCCGGAACTGCTGGGAGTCTGAAGGCTTCAACCGTGACGGCATCGGCTACCTGCACACCGGCGACACATACAAGAACCGGAGCAAGCTCCAAGCACACCACGGCCGCTGGAACCAGTTCCTCCGCGGCTATGTAATCAGGGAACGGGTTGAAGGGCTGAAGGGCGTCGAGATCCGCGAGATCCACGCTCAGGATCTCTGCAACGTCCACGGCTGGATCGACATCGACAAGGCGCTCGACTACGTCGGCGCCAGATAACAAGGAGGACACCATGAACATCAAGATCTATCAGGTCAACGACTTCTTCTTCCGCGATCTCGCCTTCACGGACTACGAGAGAACGGTCGAGAGAACCGGCAGCGCGGACATGAACCGCGACGCCTACAACATGGTCTGGGCTGGAGAGCTCGACCACGACGCGACACTGGCGGAGATCTTCGAGATCTTCAACACGAGACACCCGGAAGGCTACCGAGGCCGATCGCTTAGCGTGAGCGACATCGTGGAGCTACCGGACGGCCTGCACTTCTGCGACAGCTTCGGCTGGAAGCCGGTCAAGTGGCAGGCAGACATCAAAAACTAAGGAAGGAGGAAAGGAAAATGGCATCGAGAAAACACGCGCCCTACATAGCCTTCAAGCTGGCGATCGCCGGCAAGGGTCTGACTCTGAAGGACGTCGCTCTCGTCATCGGAGTGAATGAGGGAACCCTCTCGAAGAAGATCAACGGCGACTCGGACTTCTACGTCTCCGAGATCCGCGCGATCTGCAAGACCTTCGAGCTCGACGAAAGTATTTTTTTTGCCGAGTATGTTGCTTAAACGACGACAAAGAGGGGAAGGCGACGACATGAACAGAGTGAAAGCAAAGCCGGAGCTGATACCCCGGCGAAAACGTGAGCAGCTGGCCGCGCCGCTGCTTCAAATCGTGCGGGAGGCCTTCGAGGACCCGCAGATCGTGAAAGAGTTCAAAGACTGGCAGAAGGCCAGAGAAAACCAAAGGAGGACAAGCACATGAGAAACGAAATCATCTACGACGCGAAGGGGCGCCCGGACATCGTCGTCACCTACACGGCCGACGAGCTGGCGAAGATCCTCGGAGCCGATCACCCAGTCCTGACGGTGAACGGCCGGAAGATCTCCGAGCTCTGCATCGCGAAATACCCGGCGAGCATGATCGAGGGGCTGCCGTACTCGCTGCCGTTCCAAGCGCCGGCGAAGAACAGAACCTTCGACGATGCCGTCCGCTTCTGCGAAGCAAAGGGAGAGGGCTGGCACCTCATGACCGCCGCCGAGTGGGGCGCGATCGCTCTGATCTGCCAGAAGGCAGGCATCAAGCCGCACGGCAACACGGAGGCCGGCCACTATCACGCAGACAAGAACGAGGAAGGCATCAAGGACAACGGCGGGCCGCTGACGCTCACCGGCTCCGGCCCGATCACGTGGACGCACACGCACACCGCCGAAGGCATCCACGACCTCGTCGGAAATCAGGTCGAATGGATCGGCGGGATCCGCTTCCTCGACGGTGAGCTTCAGATCATCAACGAGAACGACGCGGCCGGCGGAGCCGACCAGAGCGCAGACAGTAAAGCGTGGAGACCGGTCGACGGTCCGGATGGGACGATCAAGTACAGAGTCAAGGACGGCGAGATCACGGTCACGGACGCCGAGCTCGACGAGGACGACCACGACTGGGACGGCGTCGAGTTCAGCGATCTGAAGGCAGAGATCGAAGTGCCGGAGATCCTGAAGCAGCTCGCGCTCTATCCCTCAACGGACGAGGCGGCCGACGACTTCTTCGGCATCGACGGAAACGGCGAGCGCCTCGTGTATCGCGGGGGCCACTGGTACGGCACGTCGAACGCTGGGGTGTTCTACGGCTACGGCTGCTACGATCGGTCGAGCTACAACGAGCTCATCGGCTTCCGGCCCGCTTTAGTCCGGTTCTCTGACCTCTGCGGATCTGATCCTCTGGACGAAGCAAAGACAGAGGCGGCGAATGGCTACACAACCGAGGAGATCCTGAGCGCCGTCGACAGGTTCACCGCCGCCGTCCACAAGTTCTTCGGAGAGGAGGCGCCGCGATGAACCTCCAGACACTCCTCCGCCGCTTCGACGCGATCATCTTCTTCGACACGGAGACGAGCGGGCTCGACGCTCTGACGCACCAGATCATCGAACTGGCAGCGATCAGAGTCGAGCGCAGCGAGAACGGGATCCCGAAGATCTCCGACAGCATGGACTACTTCGTGAAGCTCCCGGAGGGCGAGCACCTCGACCAGAAGATCACGGACCTCACCGGGATCACCGACGAGATCCTCGAACGAGAAGGAACCACGCCGAAGGAAACGGCGGACCGGTTCCACCAGCTCATCGCCAGCACAGGCCGCCGGATCCTGCTCGCAGCTCAGAACGCGCAGTTCGATCTCCTGTTCATCAGGCAGCTGCTCAAAGGGCACCGACTCGGCGTCGAGCTCGAATTTCTCGACACGCTCACGGTCTACAAAGACCGGGCGCCCTACCCTCACAAGCTGGAGGACGCCATCAGGCACTACAAGCTCGAAAACAAAGTAAAGAACAGCCACAGAGCGATCGACGACACCTGCGCCCTGCTGGAAGTCACGAAGGCGATGGACGCAGAGCGCGAAGATCTGCACACCTACATCAACATCTTCGGCTACAACCCGAAGTACGGAGTCAGCGGCGAGAAGATCAGCGGGGTCAAATACTACCCGCAGCGCTTCCACGACGCGATGACAAAAGAAGCGGAGACGCTTCCGGCCCTATTCTGGGCGAAATGTAAAGGAGGAAGAACATGATGACCACAGCAACAAGAACAGCCAACACAGCAAGACAGGAAAAGCAATACAAGCGGGCCTTATTCATGGCCGCCGCCCTGATCGTCGTGACGCTGATCACCGTCATGATCGTCTCGGCTATCAACAACAGAGGGACGGACGCAGAACCGCCTCAGGATGGCGCACAGGCGCTCGCGCCGACCGAGTCGACCGTTTACACCCCCGAAGGCACAGAGGCCGCAGAAACGGCAAAAAACGAGCTCACAGAGGCATCCGAGAAGGTCGCGCAGGCCGACGCCTTCGTTCCGGATCCGGAAGAAGTCGAAGCGCTCGCGAAAACGGTCTACAGAGAGGCCCGCGGCTGCTCCAAGATCGAGCAGGCGGCGGTGATCTGGTGCATCCTCAACCGAGTCGACAGCAGATACTTCCCGGACACGGTCCTCGGTGTGATAACACAGCCGCACCAGTTCGCATACAGCGACGACACGCCGGTCTGGCCGAGCCTGACAGCGCTCGCCGAGGACGTCCTGACACGCTGGCACGATGAGAAGGAAGGCGCCGAGGACGTCGGCCGAGTCCTTCCCGCCGGCTACGTTTACTTCGTCGGAGACGGAAAGAGCAACCACTTCACCATCGAGTACAGGGGGCGCGACTTCTGGGACTGGAGCCTGCCGAACCCCTACGAAAAAGCATAAGGAGGAAACAAACATGGCAAAGAGAGCAAAACAGGCCGCAGAGGCCACAGAAAACGCCGCCACGGCGTCCGAACCGGAGAAGGTGGAGCAGAACACCGCCGAGCCGGAAAACGCAACAGAAGCCACCACAGACGCTCAGGGCAAGGCCCTGAACATTGACAGCATCGACGAGCTGGTCCTTCCGGGCGACGTCGAAGATCCGGAAGAAGAAGCACCGCAGCGCTGGAGGATCACAGACGACAGCTGCGCGGACTGGGCTCTGAAGAAAATCAAAGCCGAAAAGGACGAGCTCGACCGGATCACCGCGCTCGGAGAAGCCGAGATCCAGAGGATCCGCGAGAAGCTCGACCGCGCTGCCAGAAGGTACGACCAGAACACCGCGTACCTCACCAGCCTGCTCGCCGAGTTCTTCATGACCGTCGAGCGTAAGAGAACCAAGACAGGCACCGAGACCTACCAGCTTTTGAACGGCAAGCTCGTCATGAAGCCGGCGGCGATCAAGCCGGAGCCGGATCAGGAGAAGCTCGTCGAGTGGCTCCGTCAGAACGGCCACGAGGATCTGATCAAGATCGAGGAGTCGGCCCGCTGGGGAGATCTGAAGAAGATGCTCACGTTCACCGGAACGATCGCGACGATCGCCGACACCGGCGAGATCGTCGAGGGCATCAACGTCTCAGAAGTCCCCCCCGCCTTCTCGGTCAAGGTATAAGGAGGGGCTGACATGGCAGAAGCAAAAGCACCGGCCGCGAAGGCGGCGGAAAAGAGCCCGGCGAAAGAGCCGGCGGCGATGAACCTGTTCCAGAAGTTCGCAGAGCTCCGGAGGGCCTGCCCTTCGATCGTAAAGAAGCAGCACAGCGACGGTGTCAAGTACACCTTCGCGAAGATCTTCGACGTGTACGAGCTGCTGGCGCCGGCGATGAACGCCTTCGGCGTCGACTGGGACATCATCAACGAGGAAGCGACGAAGCACGACGACCGCGGGGATCCGGTTTTCTTCAGCAGCTACATCCAGCACACCAAGAACGGCGACCGCGTCGTCTGGGTGTACGAGGCAGATCTGACGCTGATCTGGATCAACTGCGACAACCCGCAGGAGACGCAGACGATCAAGCTGCACGCAGTCGGAACCAACGACGGCGGCCCGGACAAAGCGAAGGGCTCCGCGTGGACGTACTGCCTGAAGTACTACCTGTTCGAGAAGTTCAACATCGACCAAGGCGAGGACGATCCCGACAACTACGACCACAGCTCCGACGCTCCACAGCGTCAAGGAAACCAGCAGCAGAGGCCGCAGCAGCAGACCGGCACCAGAGGATCCGGAGCGGGATCCCAGAAGCCCGCCACCCTCTCGGACGCCCAGATGGTCAGGCTCTATAAGAAGGCCGAGGCGGTCGGAATGAGTCAGGACGCCTGCGTCGCCCGGATCAAGACCAAGTACGGCCACGACAACCCGGCCAACATGACCCGCCAGCAATATGACGAGATCTGCGCCGCCCTCGATGCGGCAGCAGCTAAGAAAGGACAAGGAGGAGACGACAATGCTCAATAAACAGATCACAGAAGGACGCCTGACGGCGATGCCGGAGCTCAGGATGACACCGAGCGGGACGCCGGTCTGCCGCTTCACGATCGCCTCAGACGAGGACGTCAAACGGGAGGACGGGAGCCGCGACACCGACTTCGTCGAGTGCGTGGCGTGGAGAGGGACGGCCGAGTTCGTCTCGAAGTACTTGATCAAGGGCCGCCTCGTAATCGTTGAGGGCAGACCTAAGACCAGAACCTACAAGGACAAAAACGACAACACGCGCAAGGTGACGGAGCTCAGAGTCGAGAACGTGTACTTTGCAGAGAGCAAACGCGACGGCGAGCAGCCGCCGAAAAACGAGGCGCAGCCGAACCAGTCAACGGGCGCCGAGGAGTTCAAGGAAATCGCTGACGACGGCGACTGGCCGTTCTAAGCACCGAAGGAGGTGCCACTCATGGCATGGATAGAAAGCCATCAGGAAGTCGGCCGGCATCCTAAGACGAAAAAGCTGGCCCGGCTCCTCGGCATAAGTCTCCCGACCGCAGTCGGCTATCTCCACTACCTCTGGTGGTGGGCGCTCGACTTCGCTCAGGACGGGATGCTCGACAAATACGAGACCGACGACATCGCGGACGCGATGCAGTGGGACGGCGACGCCGATCAGCTCGTCACGGCTCTCGTGAAGTCCGGCTACATAGACGACACCGAGGACGGCCTCGTGCTCCACGACTGGGGGGAGTACGCTGGCAAACTGCTGGAAAGACGGGCGAAAGACCGCGCGAGAAAACGCGCAGCGGCAGAAGCCGCAGGAGTTCCGCAGGAACTCCACAGGAAAGACGAGGAAAACGACGAAGCAGAGGACGGAACTCCGAGCGCGTCTTTCGTAACCAACCAACCAACCGTACCTAACACAACCAACAGTACCAAACAGACCGTACCGAACCGGACAGAACCGACAGAACCAACCGCCGACAAGTCGGCAACAGTCCCGGCCTGCCCCTTCGGCGAGATCATGAACCTCTACAACGGCATCTGCCTGAGCTTCCCGCGGCTCCGCTGCATCGAAGGGACCAGAAAGAAGGCGGTCGCTGCACGCTGGAAGCAGTTCGGCGGCAGTCTCGACACCTTCCGGGAGCTTTTTGAGACAGCAGAGGCCAGCGACTTCCTGAAGGGAGTCAACGACCGGAACTGGTCGGCGACGTTCGACTGGCTCATGAACGCCAACAACGCCGCGAAAGTACTCGAAGGCAACTACACGGCGGACAAGCGTGATAGCTTCACGCCGAGATCTTCCAAAGGAGGACGCCAGAACACCATGGGAGTGCTCGCCGGCATTATAGCCGCCGAGGAAGGAGGCGCCGACAATGACGAAGGCTGACGCCGCGAAGCTGGTGGCGATCGTCGTCACCGCCTACCCGAACTATGACAAGTTCAGGGACGCCGCAGAAGTGGAGGCAACGGTCAACCTCTGGGCGACCATGTTCCACGAGGATCCCGGCGGGATCGTCGGGCTGGCGGTCAGGAAACACATCGCGACGAATAAGTGGCCGCCGAGCGTCGCAGAGATCCGCGAGCTCATGCTCGAAGCACAGCATCCGGAGCTCATTCCTCCGGATCAGGCGTGGGCGGCGGTATCCGACCTCCTCTACTGCGTCGGCGAATACAACCACGGAGATCTGAACCGTCAGCTGCCGCCTCTGATCGCGAGAGCCGTCGAGGTCATCGGCTGGGGAAACCTCTGGGCGATGCACTGCTCATACGCGAGAGGCGGAAAGCCGGGGCTCGACCGGGTGGCCTTCCTCGACCAATACCGGCCCATGTACGAGCGCGAGAAGGCGCGGGCGATGACTCCGCCGGCGATAACGTCTGGGATCGGCACAGCGCTGGCCGCGCTGCCGGACGGGAGTCAGAAGCTCCTCGCGGACCGTGAGGCCGGACGCCGAGAGAAGGAAGAAGAATACAAAAGACTGAGCGACAGCTGGCGACTGGCATCAGAGAGAGCGATCGAGCAGCTGGAAGCAGAAAAGCAGGCCGAGCTCGCCGAGTGGCGAGAAAAACACAAGGACGACATCGACGTCGAGGAGATGAAAGCCGACCCGGCCGGCTACGTCCTCAGAAGAATGGGAAAAGGAGCAAGCTCATGAAGCACATCGCCAACGTATCAGGAGGAAAAGACAGCCTCGCGCAGATCCTTCTCATCATGGAGAGCGGGATCCCGTGCGACGAGGTGGTATTTTACGACACCGGCATGGAGTTCAAAGCGATCTATAACATTTTCGAGAAGCTCGAACCAATGGTAAAAAGCCAAGGGATGAAACTCACGGTCCTCCAGCCGAAGAACCCGTTCCTCTACGATATGCTGGAGCGACCAGTCGAGAGTAAGCAAAAAGGAAAGCACAGCGGATACGGCTGGTGCGGAGGAGTCTGCCGCTGGGGAACAAAGTGCAAAACTCAGGCGCTCGACCAATACGCCGCCGGCGCCGTCCAGTATATCGGAATAGCGGCGGACGAGCAACAGAGGCGAGGAGAACTGACCGGAAACAAGAGGTCACTGCTCATCGAGAACAAGATCACGGAAGCCGAATGCCTCGACTTTTGCCGCCGGAGAGGATGGAACTGGAACGAAAAAACCCCAGCAACAGAAAGCGGGCTGATTGACCTCTACGACATCCTCGACCGCGTCTCCTGCTGGTGCTGCGCCAATAAAAACCAGCGAGAACTCCGGAACATCTGGCGCTTTTTACCTCAATACTGGGAGCAACTAAAAGAGATCCAGAAGCAGATCGAGAGACCGATGAAGAAATGGCAGAACAAACAGTGGGGCGCCTACGGGAACGTCCTCGAAATGGAGCAAGTATTCAAGAGAATGGAGGAATAAAGTGGAAAAGCTCATCTATATCTGCTCGCCCTTCAGGGGCGACTACGAAACAAACACAAAGAACGCGATCAGGTACAGCGCCGCCGCCTTCGCGGCCGGCTACATACCGGTCACGCCGCACATCTACTTCCCGCAGTTCATGAACGACCGGAACCCGGTGGAGCGCGAGAAGGCGATGCAGGCCGGCGAACAGCTGCTTCTCAGGTGCTCTGAGGTCTGGGCCTTCGGTCTCGACCATCCGAGCGAGGGCATGAGCAGCGAGATCGCCATCGCAGAGAGGCACGGGATCCCGGTCAGGGACGGCATCGAGGAGATCCTGAAGCGCACGACAGAGATCACCATGAGGGACGATATCCCGCCGGCGGCTCTGGAAGCGCTGGCCGACATTCTCAGGAAGGAGCCCGGCAGGCTCACACTTCCGGAGGAGGTGAACGGATGAACGACGTCGAGAAGTTCAGGCGCCAGATCAGAGGTGCACAAGCCCGGACTGCTGGCGAATACTTCGAGGAAATGATCGAGAAGTCGCTCAGCTGGCACGAGGACCGCGGGATCCTGAAGGCGAAAAAGACGCCGGAGCCTATGAAGCCGATCAGACCGGCCGGAAAGAACGGCCAGTTCCTCGCCTGCTACACGAAGGCAGCGCAGGTCGACTTCTGCGGGACTATGAAGGGAGGCCGATCGGTCCGCTTCGAGGCAAAGCAGACAGAGACCGACCGCTTCGAGCGGAAACGGCTCACCGACGAGCAGATGGACGACCTGAGAGGCCACCAGAAGCTCGGAGCCCTCTGCTTCGTGATCCTCTGCTTCGGCTTCGACCACTTCTACCGCGTACCGTGGGAAGCGTGGGAGAACATGAAGGAGATTTTCGGCAGGCAGTACGTGACCGAGAACGACCTGAAGAAGTTCAGGATCCAGAACGTCGGCGGCGTGATCAAGATCATGCAGGGCATCGTCGGACCAGACGACGAGGAGCCGGTCAGCTGGCCGGACATCTGCGTCGTTTGCGGCGAGTACGCCGGAGAGGGCTCGCACATCTGCCCGAACTGCAAACGGGAAGCGAGGCGGCCGCTATGACACTTAGAGAAGCGGACGAAGTCGCTCGCAGACGTCTCCCGGTCATAAACGACGGCATCGAGTACCTGAGGATCTGCGAGATCGGCTACAGCTACGACGACAAAGGAACCCCGCACCCCTTCGTCGTCCTGTTCGATAAATGCGGGCACAGCGTCACGAGAGCGGATCCGTCACGCTGCAAGGCAAAGGAGGTGGAAGCGTGAAGGAGACAGTCGTCGCGATCCTCATCTTCCTCGGCGTCGTCGCGGTACTGGCGGTCATAGCCATCACGATCGGCTGCGTGGCGATCGCGTGGTGCCACTACCCGCAAGGGATCATCAAAGCCATGAAACAGAAAAAAGAACGAGAAAAACAGGAGGCAGAAAAACATGATACCGTTCCCAAATAAGAAGTACAACATCATCTACGCAGACCCGCCGTGGGCGTACAACGACAGCGGATGCCAAGGAGCCGCCGCCGCTCAGTACGAGACGATGAAGATCGAGGAGCTGAAGCAGCTCCCGGTCAATCCCGCGGGGGGGGTATAGCTGCTGACGACTGCGTCCTCTTTATGTGGGCCACCTACCCGAAGATGCAGGAGGCGCTCGATCTTATAAGAGCGTGGGGCTTTACATACAAGAGCATCGCCTTCCAGTGGATAAAACAGAACCGAAGCGGCGAGGGCTATTTTTTCGGGCTCGGCCGCTGGACCAGAGGAAACACAGAGCCATGCCTCATAGCAGTCAAAGGCAAGCCGAAGCGCGTGAGCGCCGGCGTCGGTCAGCTGGTATTTTCGCCGCTGCGGCGCCACAGTCAGAAGCCCGACGAGGTCAGAGACAGGATCGTCGAGCTCATGGGAGACCTGCCGAGGATCGAACTGTTCGCCCGCTCCGGTGCGGACGGATGGGACTGCTGGGGAAACGAAGCACCGGAAAACAACAAAGAAACGGAGGAAACCGAACAATGACAAACGAGATCACAAAAGAAACCCGCCGCGAGAGCTATGACGCCATCCTTCCGAAGGTGAAGGAACGCGCCCGCCTCGTGCTCGAAACTCTCGGAGACCGAGAGATGACCGTCAGCGAGATCACCGAGGAGCTGGTCAGAGCCGACCGGATCCCCTACTTCAACCGCAACTACGTCGCCCCGCGCCTCACAGAGCTGAAGGACATGGGGATCGTCGAGACCTGCGGGCGCCGCAAAGCAACCAGATCAGACGCCACAGAGGCCGTCTGGCGCAGAGTATAAGGAGGTAAAAGACAATGGCACAAGAAAACGGCAAGCGGTTCGTTATAAGCCGCGCAACCATGAAAAGCATCAAGGCGATGGACCGGGAGAAGCTCAGCGAGTACATCACCGGGATCTACATCGAGGGCTTCAAGAACGGCAGGAAGAAAAGCACACCGGACGACATCCTGAAGGCGTTCCGGGAGGTGCTGATCAGCGTCGACAGCATCGGCCCGACCAGAGCGGACGCGATCATGAAGAAGTTCTCCCAGTTCTTCGGCGTGGACTCCGTCGGAGCTCCGCAGGAAGCCGAACAGGAGGCGCAGGAGAGCGCAGAAAAGACAGAGGAAAGCGAGGCGGACGACAATGGCACGGAAGAAAAACCAAGCGCAGAGTGAATACGAGGCGGCGGTCAACGCTCTGAAGAAGTTCTGCGAGGACAGCACAGAGCTCGACGTCATCATTCAGGACGAGCGGTACCCGATCCGGGTGCAGTTCCTTCCGAAGGCACAGCTCAACTTCTTCGGGAACGAGAACATCGACGAGAACGGCGAGATCAATGACCTGACCGTCACCGTCGGCCTCAGCACGTCGGTCAAGTCGACGCTGCGCTTCAAGATGAACGCGAAGCTGCTGAAGAAGCTGATCAAGATGGCCGAAAACGTCGGCGCCGTCTACTACCACGCCTTCAGAGAGGCAGCGGACGCAGAACAGGAGGACGAGGAAGAATGAGAACAGCAAAGTGCCGCGGCTGCGGCGCCGAGATCGTCTGGATCCCGACACCCGGCGGGAAGTCAATGCCATGCGACGCCGAGCCGGTCTACTACAAGATGCAGGCAAAAGGACCGGAGAAGATCGTCACACCGAACGGCGTGGTGATATCCTGCGTCAAGACGAATAACCCGAACGAGGCCACCGGCGTCGGCTACGTTCCACACTGGGCGACCTGCCCGCGTGCCGGTGACTTCAAGAGAGGAGGCAGGACATGAAGGCGATCACGATCTGGCAGCCATACGCGAGCCTGTTCACCGCAGGCGTGAAGCACTTCGAGACGCGCGGCTGGTACACGAACCACCGCGGGCCGATTGCCATCCACTCCGGGCTCAGGCCGATGAAGTGGATCCTGAAGAACTGCGAAGCGGCAGCGGTAGACGCGGCGATCGAGACCTTCGGCACCGAGGGCTTCATGGCTCTCCCCGTCGGGAAGATCGTGGCGATCGGAGAGCTGACCGCCTGCTTCAAAATGACGCCGGAGAATATCGCCCGGCAGGATCCGCGCGAGATCGCGGTCGGAAGCTGGGAGCCCGGCCGCTATGCGTGGAAGATCGAGAACATCAGACCACTGGCCGAACCGATCAAGGCGCTGGGAAAACAGGGGCTCTGGAACTGGGAGGCCTGCGAGTATTGCAGGTGGAACGAGGTCAAGGGCTGCGCCTACTGCGCCGGCTGCGGAGGCCACAGCTTCACAGAAAAGACAAAAGGAGGACGAGACAATGAGATGCGCGGAGTGTAAATTCAAATGCTTCGGCGAGGACAAGGGCGGCGTGAACCGCTACTACTGCACACACCCGACGGCGGCGGCCAGCGTGAACGCTTCGGCCCGTCTGATCGCCCGGACAAAGCGACACGAGACAGAGCTGACGATCAAGAAGGCGCCGCGCTGGTGCCCGATCAATAACGGAGGTGGAGAAGGTGGCGACGGAGTACAAGAAAACGGCCAAGGACCTCGCGTTTGACAGGGAGCGGCAACGTCTCGGACATCAGATCAACGTGCTGCGGGAAGAAAAGCGGCAGCTGGTGATCGAGCTCGGCGCCCAGCAGGCGATCGAGGAGAACCTGAACAGGATCATCGACGAGCTGACCGACGAAAACGAGAAGCTCAGGTACATGACCGGGATCCCGAAGGAAGATCTCGACCGCTTCTTCAGAGAGGTGCACGAGAAGGCCGAGAGGGACAAAAAGGCGACGGAGGCCGTCGAGGCACTTCTGGCGCTGCACAACGGACTAATTTGAGGAGGTAAAGCATGAACAGATCAATTATAGAGAACGACCCGATCACAATGGTCGCGGAAGCGTTCGAGGAGTTATTTCCCGGCAAGAGGTACGAGGTGGCCTACTCGCCGGACATCAGAGACAACGGGGGGACGATCGTGTGCAGCTGCATCACGTTCCCGAACGAGGAGGACGGCCCGGACGCCGTGCCGGTGATCCTTCTGAACAGTCAGGCGGGCGTCGAGGTCGCGGCCGAGTCCTTCGCTCAGGAGCTCATCCACGTCGCACTCGGCCCGGAGAGCCTCGAACACGGCGAGGAGTACGACAAAGAGTTCGAGCGGCTCGCTCAGAAGTACAAAGAGATCGGAGACGCGCGGTTCCCGACAGAAGGAGGCGAAAAAGATGAAAAACAGTAAACACGCGGCCGACGCAGGCCGAGAAGTCAGGAAGATCGCGAGATCCAGAGCGGGCGCCGCGGCGCTCGGCCTCTACCTGCTGGCGGTCATAGTCCTCCAGATCGTTTTCCTCACGCTGAAGATCTCCGGAGGCGTGGACTGGAGCTGGTGGATCGTCCTGATCCCTATCCTCTCGCCGATCGCCCTCTCCGTCGTGATAATCGTGGCGGCGGTCCTGATCCTGCTGCCTGTCGAGCTCTACAAGAGCATCAAGAGAAGCCGGAAGATCGACGCCGAGGCGGAACAGTATGGGATGAAGCGCCGCGCCGGCGAAAGCGACGCCGACCTGAAGAAGCGGATCGTCCGCAGGAACATGATCGCCGGCAACTACACGCGGAAGGAGATCAAGGACACCCTTCTGGAAACCTTCCCGGAACTCGCGAGCGTCCAGATGAGCACAAACAACGAGACGAACACCATCGTCATGACGGTCAGACGGGCGCCGAGTGAGAAAAACGGGTGGAAGATCGAACGCTTCACCGAGGAGGAGCTGCGCGAGATCGTGAACAAGGCGACGGAGTACATCCCGCCGACCTACACCGTCACCATCCGGGAAGCGAAGGAGGAAGTCGAAGATGCCAAAACAGAACAATGACACAAAGCGGAAGGCAACAGCCGCGGGGATCCCGGTCTACTGCGCCCACGACGCGATCGTCAAGACCTCGGAGCTGAAGCCGAACCCGAAAAACCCGAATAAGCACCCGCAGGAGCAGATCGAGAAGCTCGGCGAGATCATCAGAGGGAATGGCTGGAGGCAGCCGATCACGGTGAGCACCCTCTCCGGCATGATCGTCAAAGGGCACGGCCGGCTCCTCGCCGCGCAGCTGGAGGAACTCGACGAGGTCCCGGTCGACTATCAGGCCTACGAGTCAGAGGCGGCGGAGCTCGCAGATCTGACAGCTGACAACAAGATCGCGGAGCTCGCAGAAATGGACGACGAGAAGCTCGTCCAGATCTTCGCGGACATAGATGCCGGCGGGATCGACATCGCTCTGACCGGCTACACCGAGGCAGAGCGGGACAGCCTCTCCGACGCGCTCGCCGGAGCAGTCGAAAGCGAGGAACGCGAGGACGCAGACGAGGACGAGGTCATCGAACCGCCGGAGGACCCGGTCAGCAAGCGCGGCGACGTCTGGATCCTCGGCCGCCACCGCGTCATGTGTGGAGACGCCACGAGCGAGAAGGACAGAGCGGAGCTTTTTGACGGAGCGGCACCGCAGATCCTCCTCACAGATCCGCCGTACTGCTCCGGAGGAAGCAAGGAAAGCGACAAAAGCACCGGAAGCATCGGGACAATGAGAAAGGACGGCTCACAGCCGATGATCGCGAACGACATCCTGAGCACGCGCGGCTACCAGAAATTGATCGCCGCCGCCCTCTCAGACATTCCGTGCCCGTTCGCCTATATCTTCACCGACTGGAGAATGTGGGTCTATCTGTTCGACCTCGCCGAAGGCGCGGGCTTCGGAGTGAAGTCAATGATCGTATGGAACAAAAAGACGCCGGGCATGGGGCTCGGCTGGAGATCTCAGCACGAGCTTCTCCTCTTTGGATCCAGAGGCAAGACGCACTTCGACGGTCACAAGGGCTACGGCAACGTCATCGAGATCAGCAGATCCGGGAACGAGCTGCACCCGACACAGAAGCCCGTCGAACTGATCGAGCAGGTGCTCGACAACACGGACTTCGCCACCGGCGTCTATGATCCCTTCGCGGGCTCCGGCACCACGCTGATCGCGGCCGAGAATAAAGGCCAGACGGCGTACTGCATGGAGCTGACCCCCGGCTACACAGACACGATCGTCCGGCGCTATATCCGGGCAACAGGGGGGGCGGACGTCAAATGCATCCGAAACGGCAAAGAACTCACGAAGCGCGAGATCGCGAAGATCTTCGAGCAAGGAGCCGCGGGAGAGGAAGGAGGTGGAACGGTCTGATGCAACCGTAAAAAGCGATGAAGAAAACGAAGCCGATAAAAGAAAGACTCAACAACCACCGCGAAATGCTCGAAAAGCTGAAGGCCCTCCAGACGGAGCTCGAATTTGCCGAGAAGCAGTTCGGAGCGCCGCGATCCACCAACCTCACCGGGATGCCGGGCGCCAAGGGCTACAACGGAACGAGCGAGACAGAGGCGGTCGTGATCCGGAAGATCGAGCTCGAAACAAAGGTAAAACGGCAGCAGGAGAAGATCGACGAGGACTGGGCGGAGCTGGAGCCGCTGATCGAGCAGCTGAAGCCTGTCGAGACTCTGGTCATCAACCTGCGCTACCGGTACGGCGGCGAGTGGAGCGACGTCTGCAAGGGCCTATACGGGCGCCGGCACGACTACGAGACGGAGCTCGACAGCTACATGAACCGGACATTCAAGACACACGGCCGCGCCCTGCTGACGCTCTCGGAAATGTTCGAGAACTCCGACGGAACTCCGACGGAACTCTGAAAGAAAGTCACAGAACGGCAGGAAACGGCATTGAACGGCAGGAAAAAGAGTGCTATACTGTATGCTGTATCGAACCGCACGGGGGAAACCCCGCGCGGTTTTTTCTATGGAAAGGAGGGGCGCGATGCAAACCGAGGTAAAAGTCCCGAACTTCTCGAAGCTCGTCGCAGATCTGAAGGGCCTCAACAAGGACGTCGACAAAGCGATCGCCAGAACGATGAGCGACATGAAAACCAGAGCCCCCGCTCAGGTGACGAAAGCTGTCACCGCAGAGTACGGCATAAAGTCCAGCGAAGTGACGGCCGCAGGTAAGGCCGCAAAAGGCGGGGCGAAAACCGTGGGCTCCATAAAGGTGAGCGGCGTCACGGTAGACACCATACAGCTCACGTATAAGGGGCGCGTGCTGACCCCCTCCCACTTCTCTATGACGCCAAAGAAACGCCCGGAGGGGGGCAAGAAATACACCGTCAAAGCAGCCATAAAGAAGGGCCAGAAAAAGAGCCTCGGCACCGGCGTGTTTTTAGCCCCATCAGGAGCCGCAGGAACGACCGAGATCCCGTTCAAAAGAACCTCCCCCCACCGTCTCCCGATCGAGGCCATCCGCACGGTGAGCATCCCCCAGATGATCACCAACGAAAAGGTGGCGGCGGACATCCAGAACAGGCTCGACGAACTGCTCACGCAAAGGCTCCAGCACAACACCGAAAGGATCGCCCAGCGGTCCTAAGAAACAGAGCGGCACGACGCCGCGAGCAATAACCCCCGCAAGTCCCCGGAAGGACCTCCGAAAAGCTGGACCGCTCATAGGTCAGAACGGCAGCCGAGCGCTGCGCGGAAGAATTGAAACGTCGGTAGGTTCTTCCGGAGATGATTTTCCCTGCGGTGCTCGCGAGCCCAAAAGTTAAACAGACGCCGGGAAGATTTTTCCGGCGTTTCGTTACGCATAAAACGAAAGGAGGGACCCCGTCCATGCCCGACAACACAACAGCCACGGACAAGAAACCGGCGGCGAAGAATTACGTCGACGCCAAGACGGTCGCCACGCTGTTCGGCCTCACGGTCAGACGGATCCAGCAGCTCACGCAGGACGGGATCCTTCAGACTGAACAGGTCGGCAAGCAGCGACGCTATGATCTACTCGGAACAGTGAGGCGCTACATCTCATACCTTCAGCAGAAGGCGAACAGCAAAGGCGGAAGCAAAGACGACGCCGACAACGAGAGCAGAAAGATCAAGGCGGACGCAGACCTGAAGGCGACGAAGGCGGAGATCGCAGAGATGGAGCTCGCGGAGCTCAAAGGAAAAATGCACCGGAGCGAGGACGTCGAGGCGATGACAAACGACCTCGTGTTCACCATTCGCAGCATGATCAAAGCACTGCCCGGCCGGCTCGCGATCGACCTCGCGGCCATAACGTCGCCGAACGAAATCTCCGAAAGGATCAAGCAGGAGGTCAACGCCGTCCTGCTGGAGCTCTCCAACTACCGGTACGACTCCGAGGCCTACAAGAAACGGGTCAGGGACCGGCAGGGCTGGAAGGATATGATCCAAGACGACGAGGACGATGAGTAAAAAGGCAGACGCGCAGCTGAACGCTGCCATCGCTTCCGCCATCATCAACTTCGCCCCGCCTGACGACCTGACGGTCACACAATGGGCGGACAAATACCGGCGACTGTCGCCGGAAAGCTCAGCCGAGGCAGGACCGTGGAGAACGACCCGGACGCCATACCTGCAAGGGCCGATGGACGCCTTCAGCGATCCGAAGGTCCAGAACATCGTCATGGTGGCAGCGTCGCAGGTCGGCAAGTCCGAGTTCCTGCTCAACTGCATCGGCTACACGATAGACCAAGACCCGGCAAGCACCATGTTCGTGCAGCCGACGCTCGACGACGCGAGGAAGTTCTCGCGCCTGCGTATCGCGAACATGATCCGAGACACCAAAAGGCTGAAGGACAAGGTCTCGGACGTCAAAACAAGGGACAGCGGAAACACAATCCTCCAGAAATCATACCCCGGAGGGATGCTGACCATCACGGGCTCGAACAGTGCCAGCGCACTCGCTTCGACGCCTGCCCGGTATATCTTCGGAGACGAGCGAGACCGCTGGGCTCCGAGTGCCGGAACTGAGGGTGATCCGTGGGAGCTGGCAAAAGCCCGGCAGGCCACGTATTACAATAAAAAAGCGGTCGAGGTCTCGACGCCAACCGTCAAAGGTCGGAGCAACATCGAGGCCGCGTTCTACCGCGGCACACAGGAGCGCTGGTGTCATCAGTGCCCTGAGTGCGGCGAGTGGCACGACATCCGGTTCGACTCGATCAAGTTCGAGTTCGTGACGCAGGAAGTCAACCGCAAAAAGAGCTATACGATCACGTCCATCGGCTGGGCCTGCCCTTCGTGCGGCTGCCTAACACCGGAGGACGTCATGCGAAAGCAGCCGGCCAAGTGGATCCCAGAGAACCCGGACGCCTACAACAAGGGCGTGAGATCCTTCTGGCTGAACGCCTTCGCCAGCCCGTGGATGCCGTGGTCGGTTATAGCTCAGCGTTTTCTCGAAGCGAGGAACGACCCGGAGCGGCTTCAGGTGGTATATAACACACTGCTGGGCGAGCTCTGGGAGGATCGCGGAGATCTGGAGGACGAGGACGGCATCATGGCACGCCGCGAGGAATACCCCGCGGAACTGCCGGACGGCGTCCTCGTTCTCACCTGCGGCGTCGACACTCAGGACAACCGTCTGGAGTACGAGGTCGTGGGCTACGGCCACTACGGCGAGAACTGGGGCATCAAGAAGGGCGTCATCATGGGGAAACCGGACACAGCAAAAGTCTGGGAGCGCCTCGACGACGTCATCGACCACGTCTACAAGTTCAAAGACGGCAGAGGCCTGAAGATCTCGCTCACCTTCGTCGACAGCGGCGGCCACTACACGCAGGAGGTGTATGCGGCCTGCCGAGAGAGGAAGGAAAAGCGAGTCTTTGCGATCAAGGGCAAGGGCGGCCCGGACGTTCCGTTTGTCGGTCTGCCGACGCGCGTCGCACTAAAGGACAACAAGAGGATCACGTGCTGGCTCTACACCATCGGAGTCGACGCGGGGAAGTCGAAGATCATGAGCGGGCTGAAGGTACAAGAACCCGGCCCGAACTACACGCACTTCCCTCGCGGTGACAACGGGTACGACAGCACGTTCTTCAGCGGGCTCCTCTCAGAGAAGCTCGTCCTGACCCGATCGCGCGGGCGCGACAGATGGGAGTGGCAGAAACTTCCCGGACACCAAAGAAACGAGGCCCTCGACTGCCGGAACTACGCAAACGCAGCGCTCAAAACGCTGGATCCTGACATGGATGCAGTGGAGCGCCGGCTGAGAGGGATCCCGGAACCAACAGGCGCGAACAGCGCAAAAAGACCAGCACAAAAGCGAACCGCAAAAAGCAGGCAGCTGACTGGCGGAGGCGATGACTGGTAGAAGGAGGTGGCGCATGAGCAGAGAAAAACTCACGGCTCAGCTCGAAGTAAAAAGGACACGGCTCACGGCCTACCTCAACCGTGAGGCCGAGATGCTGAACGGCGGCGTGCAGTCATACGGCGTCGGCAGCAGAAACCTCATGAGGTACAACACAGAACTCAGCACGATCAGGGCGACGATCAAACAGCTCGAAGATGAGATCGCAGAGCTGGAGAACGCTCTGGAAGGAAAAGGATCCCGCAGAGCCGTCGGCGTCGTCCCCCGTGACTGGTAAATAAGCGGAAAGGAGGAACAGCATGGATAGGTTCATTTACAACGGCGTCTATATGTACCCGACGACCGGAGTCAACACCGCAACAGCTGACGAGGACATCATCCCCGCCCTGCTGGAAGCGTGCGGCACAAGCGCGGACAACATCAAGGAGTTCGAGCTTCACACGTCCGCGGAGTGCGGGGTCGAGATCAACGGCGAGCACAAAGTCGGCACCAAACTGGTCGCCGGAAGCGTTGACGCCGTGCTGATCATCGACCGACCGCTTCGCAGGCCGGACGTGCCGGCGAACAATACCCGCAACGACGGCGGCTGGGGCATCACATCCCTGAAGCTCGACGCAGCCGTCGACTACTACATCGTGTTCTACTATTGAGAGAGGAGGAAGGCGCTCATGTTTTTTAACAACAAAAAAAGCCTTTTCTTCTCGTCGAAAAGTGGAAGCGCTGCCATCGTGATGATGCTCGTGGTGCTCATCGTCCTGAGCGAAACCACAACCCCGGCGTCATTCACGTCGAAGCAGTGCGGAACGAGTAAGTGCGGAGAGTAAGGAGGGCCCGACATGAGTGAGAAACCATTGGCACCGATCGGAGCCCGGCCGGAAAGACCGGCAAACAAAGGATACGGAGACGCAGGCGCGAGCTACACCAAGAAAGCGCTGAAGGGCTTCATCGTCAGCAGCGGATCACCGCGCGAGGACATCGACGCGAACAACTACACGCTGCGGCAGAGGGCCCGGATGCTCTACATGGCGGCACCCGTCGCGACCTCCGCTATCAAAGCGAACAGGACGAACATCGTCGGCGCCGGCTTGAAACTGAAAAGCCGCGTCGACAGAGTCACGCTGGGCCTGACTCCTGAACAGGCAGCCGACTGGCAACGAAAAACAGAGCGGGAGTTCAAGATCTGGGCGAACAATAAGAGGAACTGCGACGCGATCGGAGTGAATAACTTCTGGAAAGCGCAGGGCCTCGTCTTATCGTCTGGACTGCTCTCCGGCGACGTCATCGTCCTGCTGAAACACGTGCAGCCGACACCTCTGAACCCCTACGGGCTGCGCTTCCATATCATCGAGGCCGACAGAGTAGGAACGCCGCACGATCTGACGAGCGGCGCGAACCTCATCACGGTCAACATGACGGAAGGTACAGCGAAAAACGGCAACAAGATCTTCGACGGCGTCGAGATCGACAAAAACGGACTGATCACCGCCTACTACATCCGGAACACATACCCCTTCCAGCTGACCACTGAGAAAACGAAGTGGCAGCGCGTCGAGGCGTATGGCAAGGAGACCGGACTCCCTAACGTCCTACACGTCATGGAGACGGAACGCGCCGAACAGTACAGGGGCGTCACCTACCTCGCGCAGGTCATCGAGCCCCTGCTTCAGATGAGACGGTACACGGACAGCGAGCTGACAGCCGCGGTCGTCGAGAGCTTCTTCACCGCCTTCATCAAGACGGAAGCAAACCCGGACACCATGCCGTATAACGAAGTGGGAGGAGACGGGATCCCGGAGGCGAGCAGCGACCCCAACGACTACGAGATGGGCCCCGGCACGATCAACATCATGAAGCCGGGCGAGGACGTCACCTTCGGAGATCCTAAAAGACCCGCCGGCGGCTTCGATGGCTTCGTCACAGCAGTCTGCAAGCAGGTGGGCGCAGCTCTGGAGATCCCCGCGGATCTCCTGCTTAAATCGTTCGATGCCTCATACTCTGCGAGCCGTGCGGCTCTGCTGGAGGCGTGGAAAGCGTTCAAGATGAGGCGCGAGTGGTTCGTGGACGACTTCTGTCGTCCCGTCTACGAGGTGTGGCTCTCTGAAGCAATAGCCCGCGGCCGTATATCGGCGCCGGGCTTTTTCTCTGATCCAGCGATCAGGGAGGCGTGGCTCGGTTCAGAATGGACCGGACCGGCGCAGGGACAGCTCGATCCGGTCAAGGAGATCACCGCCGAGCAGCTGGCCTGCGAGAACGGCTTCAGCACGCGCGAGCAGTCGACGATCAGACTCAACGGCGGAAGCTACGAGGCGAACGTCGAGCAGCTCGCCGAGGAAAACGCTGCACTCGTCAAAGCAAACAGATCAGCCGCGGCTGCATCCATTACAACACCAAAAGGAGGAGATCCAGAAGATGAAGAAGATGAAAAGGATCCCACTGATTAACGGCCCGGCCGCGCCGGCTGCGACTGCTCCGAAGTTCTGGAACGTCATCAGCGCCGACGACGGCGACTCGGCCGAGATCACCATGTACGGCGACGTCTGCGCCCAGCAGCCTGTCGACTGGTGGACGGGAGAGCCTGAGCCCGGTCTGTTTATCACTCCGGAGGGCTTCCTCGACGATCTGTCTCAGGTGAAGAACAAGAGCGAGATCACCATCAGGCTGAACTCCTGCGGCGGCGACCTCTACACAGGCATCGCCATCCACAACGCGCTAAAAGGACTGAAGGGCCACAAGACGGTCATCGTCGAAGGCATCGCCGCGTCCGCCGCGTCTGTCATCGCCTGCGCCGGCGACGACGTCCAAGTCTATCCCGGCAGCATGATCATGATCCACGGCGTGAGCGGTCTGTTCTTCGACTACATGACCATCGCGGACCTGAAGCAGGCGATCAAAGGCTTCGACGCCGCCGAACAGGCGATCGCCGAGATCTACCACGCGAAAACCGGTACCGAAGCCGAAACACTCCGCGGCATGATGACCAAGGAGACGTGGATGATCGGCCAGCAGGCCGTCGACAAGGGCTTCGCGAACACTCTCCTCGGAGAGGACGGTCCGGCCATGAGTCTGAGCGCAGACAAAAAGGTGCTGCTCGTCGCAGGCGTCCGCCACGACGTCAGTGCCTTCCATTCTATCCCCGGATCCATTCCGGTGATCAAGGAGAAACCCGCAACAGTCAGCGGATCTCATAAAAGACCGGCAAACAAAGCCGGAACAATCAATGAAGGAGGAAACACCACCATGACTGAACAGGAAATCAGGGCGCAGTTCCCGGAGATCGTCGCCTCCATCGAGGCGGCGGCCGCCAATACTGCACGCACTGAGGCCGTGGCTGCCGAAAGAGCTCGCCTTCAGGAAATCGAAAGCATCGAAGCTCAGATCGGCGACAGCGACCTCATCAAAGAGGCCAAGTATGGCGAAGGCGCTTGCAACGCTGCGACGCTCGCACTCAAAGCGATGCAGAAGCAGGCAGCTCAGGGCGCCAGCTTCATCACTGGCCTGAACAATGACGCCAAGAAGTCCGGCACCGCCGGCGTGACTGGCGAACCCAACGGCGGAAACGCTGACGACGGCAACGACGACGAGGCGGAGTTCGCCGGCATCGTGAACGCCTACAAAAAGACCAGAGGAGGTAGAAAGTAATGCTTAACGAAACCATCGGCTCCGTCGCATACGACGAGCTCATCAACAGCGCAAACCCCGAAACCGACGTATTCCACGTCACCCTGAGGAAGCTCGGCACTGCCGGCACCATCAAGCGCGGCACCGTCCTCGCTCTCTCAACCGGTTCGGCAGGTGACGGCAAGTTCGTCATCCTCGGCACCTCTGCCGCCTCGAACGAGGTCCTCACCGCGAACTGCATCCTCGCCGACGACTATGACGTCGGCACCGCTGCGGACGTGACCGCCGTCGCCTATCGCCTCGGCCACTTCAACCGCAATAAACTCATCGTCAAATCTGGCTACACCTTCACCGCCGCCGACGAGGAAGATCTCCGCAAGGAAGGCATCATCCTCGACGACGCGAAGGCGTAAGCAAAAAGGAGGTACATCACAATGGCACTGGATATTTTCAGCACCCACACCCTGCTTAGAGCGGTGCAGGAGATCAGCCCGCTCCACACCTTCCTGCGCGATCGCTATTTCCCCACCAATGACGACTCCGACATCTTCGCGACCGACGACGTCCTCATTGAGTACAGAGACGGCGACAAGCGTCTCGCCCCCTTCGTGGCCCCCCGTAAAGGCGGCGTGACCATTCTCCGCAAGGGCTACACCATGGAGCGCTACACGCCCCCCTATATCGCACCGAAGCGCCCCCTGACTGTTGACGATCTCAAGAAAAAGGGCTTCGGCGAAGCTCTCTTCTCCAACCTGACCCCCGCGCAGCGTCAGGGTGCTCTCCTCATGAGAGACCTCGAAGAACTCGACACCATGATCGCTCGCCGTGAGGAAGCGATGGCTGCCGAGACACTTCTCACGAACGGCTGCGTCATGAAGCACATCGCCGACGACTCCGGCAAGTACGAGGAGAAGGAGATCCGCTTCTACACCGGCGGTTCCAACCCCGCGCAGTACACGCCCAGCACCCGCTGGGATCAGTCCGGCGCTGACATCATCGGCGACATCGCCGCAGTCGCGGAACTGCTCGCCGCCAAAGGACTCCCCGCTTCCGATCTGATCGTCGCTCCTGACGTAGGCTCCGCGATCCTCAACGACGCCACTGTCAAGGACCTGCTCGACAACAGGAACATCAACATCGGCGGCGTGGATCCTGCTCAGCTTCCTGACGGCTGCACCAAGATCGCCCGCCTGAACTGCAAGGGACATCTCATCGACGTCCTCCAGTACAGCGACCAGTACACCAACGACTCAAACCAGAGCGTAAACTACATCACCGCGAAGAAGGCGGTCCTCACTGCGCCGGGCTGCGGTCATACCGTGTACGGCGCCGTATCTCAGGTCGAGCAGTACGACGGACTGTTCCACACCTATGCAGCGAAGCGCGTGCCGAAGTACTACTCCGACGCGCAGGGAAACACCCGCGAGCTCTACCTCACCAGCTGCCCGCTCTGTCTCCCCAACAACAAGAACGCGTGGTACGTCATCAACGCGATCGCCTAAGCTGAGGAAGGAGGAACACCATGATCAAAATCGTTCAGGGCGTCTATGGCAAGAGAGAAGGCAACGTCATCACACCCGTCACGGAAGCGGACGGACCCTTCTGCCTTGACGCTGACAAAGAGAAGCGCCTCGTCGATCTCGGTGTGGCCGTCTACGTAAACGAGGACGAAGCCGCTCCGGAAGCGGCCGAGAAAGTGACGGAGGAAGCTCCTGAAGAAACCGCCGGCGACGACAACGTCGAGGAGTCTCCGGAGTATTCCGAAAGCATGAAGCTCGCCGAGCTGAAGGAGATCGCCGAGAAATACGGCGTCGACGCTTCCGGAATGAAGTCGAAGAAGGAAGTCATCGAAGCCATCGAAGAAGCTCGCGCAGAGCTCCCCGGCTTCGATGCTGCCGACTCCGTTCAGTGAGCACCTTCAAGGATCTGCTCGCGGCCGATCGTGCCGTGTTCCTGAACATCGACGAGTTCGGAGAGACGCACGAGGTCGAAGGGAAAGAAATGCCGGCGGTAATCGACGAGGAGATCCTCACCGAGTCTAAAAACGGCGAAGATCTCGGACTCGCTGCCGCCGACTTCATTCTCAACGCGAAGGTCGAAGATCTTCCGCCGAAAAGACCGGCCGGCGAGACTCTCAACGTGGACGGGAGAGAGTGCACCATCATCAAGTGGCGTGTTGACTACGGGATGGCGGTCATATATCTCGCCCACCAGACAAGCGGATAAACGAAAGGAGGTGGCAGCATGACAGTCGTGAAAACGATCGACACGGTCACGGACTGGATCCGTGACAACGTGTGCGCGAAGATCAAGCTGAAGCAGCCGAACGACGAGCAGAACACGACCGGCTACACCGTCAAAGAGGTGCACCCGGCGGCGTTCGCTATGTATCAGCCGGGCAGCGACAAGCTGCCGCCCGACATCGAGACACCGTTTCCATCCGTCGTCGTCCAGCTCCTCGAAGGAGCCGAAACGAAGGACGACAAGACGGGCACGGTGAAGTTCCAGCTCAGCTTCACAGCATGGAACCCCGGCGACCATCAGGCGGAGACGAAAAAGAGACTCGGCGAAATCGTCGCAACCGACGAGGAAGCGTTCGGCGTCACCCTTCAGAGTGATCCGCTTCAAACCAAATACACCCGACACGCAGAAGGCTGGAGAGACGTCTGGGCCTTCGTGGATCGCGCACTCCTCGCACTCGAAGAAAACGAGTACATCGGGGACGTGCACATCTCGAAGTCCTCACAGATAACCTTCGGACAGTTCCAGCAGGAGGGCCAGATCTCTGACCTCTATCCCTACTGGGGCGCGTGGGTGATCTTCACTATCGAGCGGCCGATGAGCAAAAACGGCCAGCTCAACAACTACCTATAAGGAGGAGAAAGACACATGGCAAGCTACAAATACGGCGTTTACGGCGTGATCGGTTCCGACATCGCCCAGAGCGCCTCACAGGCTGGCAAAGCGGTGGTCTACTTCGGGACGGCTCCGGTCAACTTCTTGACGAACTACTCCGGCGTCGTCAACACCCCGGTGCAGATCAACAGCCTGAGCGACGCGCAGAAGAAGATCGGGCACTTCTCCGACTCTGCGGAGTGGAGCAAGTACACCCTCTGCGAAGCCGTCGCCGCTCACTTTGCCAACAAAAACGGGAACATCGGCCCGATCTACGTGATCAACGTGCTGGATCCCGCGACCCACAAGAAGTCAACGGCAACCACTGTTTCGCTGACCTTCGCAAACAGGAAGGCCACGATCACGGCCGACGACATCATCATCGACACCTTTGCGATCGACGACAAGACGCTCGGCACTGACTACACCCTCAGCTACGACTACGAGAGCAAGACGCTGACCATCACGGACATCGGCAGCACTGCGATGACCACGGTCAGCTCCAGCTACAAAGCGGTCGACTTCACCGCGATCACCGCGGCCACCGTCGTCGGTGGCACCGTCGGCGGCGTCAGCACCGGCATCGCGGCCGTCAAGCTGGTGTATCAGCTCTGCAACGTCATCCCGACCTACCTTGCCGCGCCCGGCTGGTCCGAGACCAAGACCGTGTACGACGCGCTGGTCGCTGCGTCGCAGAACATCAACGGCCACTGGTTCGCGTTCGTCTACGCGGACATGGACATCGTGAGCACCAAGACGATCACCGCGGCAAAGACGTGGAAAGCCACGAACGGCTACACCTCCGGCTTCTCGAAGGTATTCTGGCCGAGAGTGAAGGACGGCGACACCGTCTACCACATCTCCACGCTCGCGCTCGTCGAAAAGCTCCGCTGCGACATGGACAACGACGACATCCCGTTCGAGACCAGCGGCAACAAAGCGATCCCCGCGACCACGCTCTACTTCGGCGACAGCACGCAGCCCTTCGACAAAGCGGAGGCGAACGAGCTGACCGCTGCCGGTATCAGCACGGCGGTCTACTGGGAGAGCAACTGGAGAGTCTGGGGCGACCACACCGCTGCCTACACCTACGGCGGCAGCTGCGCGGCGCGTGAGATCTTCGAGAGCAACATCCTCATGCTGTTCTACGTGGCGAACAGCTTCCAGAAGGAATGGGGCACGACCATCGACAAACCGATGACCATCGCGCTCCGCGACACCATTCTCAACAGAGAGCAGGAGAAGCTCGACGTCCTCGTGGCGAAGGGCGCCCTGATCGGCGAGCCCGTCGTCGAGTTCGTTGAGAGCAACAACGCGACGGTCGACATGATGAACGGCGACTTCCGCTGGGACATCGCCGCCACTCCGACGCCGCCGCTCAAATCCGCGACCGCCGTCGTCCGCTATACGGACGAAGGCTTCAGCGCATACTTCGGAGGTGAAAGCTAATGGCAGCCCTTGATCTGAAAAACGCAGTACTCGCCGACAAGTGCTACTGCGACAACACCCTCGCAGCCGAGGACGTCAGCGTCAACCTCCCGGCCGTGAACTTCCTGACCTCTGACGTCAACGCGATGGGGACCATGAGCGTCGTGCTCGCCGGCCTCATTGAGGACATGGAGGCGTCGATCACGAAGATCGGCGTCGACGTCGGCCTCGGCCGTATGCTCACGCCGGAGAAGCACAGCTTCGAGTTCCGCTGGGCTCAGAACGTCCTCGCCACCAACGGCGTGACGAAGCCCGAAGGCTGCAAGGCCTTCCTGACCGCGGTCCCGAAAGGGATCCCGGCGACCGATCTCGAAATCGGCAGCAACATCGAAAGCGAGATCTCCCTCGCGGTCTCTCGCTATCAGCTCTACGCTGCCGGCAAGGAGATCCTCTGCATTGACAGACTGGCGAAGATCTGCCGCATCAACGGCAAAGACTACTACAGCCAGATCGCCTCGGTGCTCTAAACAACCATAGCCCCGGAAGGTGCCACACCCTCCGGGGCTAAATCTTAAAAAAGGAGTGCATCAAAATGGACAGCATCACACTGAGAAACCCGATCCTCGTCGACGGCAAGAAGGTGACGAAGCTCACCTACGACGCGAACGAGATCACCCCCACCGGCTTCGCTGAAGCCGAGTACAAAAAGACCAGAGCAAACGGATCGAAGGGCGCCCCGTCCTCCGCTGCCGTCGAGCTGGACTACTCCCTGCACCTCTATCTCGGCTTCGCCGCGATCATCGCAGTCAACCCGGAGTACGCCTTCGAGGATCTCGAAAGGATCAAAGGCGCCGACGTCATGGAGGTCATGAAGATCGGGAGAAATTTTATCATCGACTCGGTCAAAGACTCAACGGACGAGACGTCAGAAAGTGCCTCCGAGACTACGCCAGAGTCTACCACACCGGAGTCACAGAGCTCGAAAGGAAAAGACTGACCGACTTCATGATTGACTACGCCGAAGCGGCCGAAGATCTCGCAAGAGAACAGGAGCGCAGGCGGAAGCAGATGCCTCCTAAGGTAGGAAAAGCACACAGAAGGAGGTGATCGAGTGGCCAAAAACAAAATACTACAGGCGGTCGTTGAGATCGCCGGAAGCGTAAGCCCTACGCTATCAAAGGCGGTCGAAGAAACCGCCGGAAAACTCGACAAGGTCAACCTGAAAGCGGCAGCGGTCGGAGCCGCCTGCGCTGCGGGCGCGGTCGCCGTCGGAAAAGCAGCCATCGAGGCCGGAAAGTATCTCATCGACCTCGGCGGGCAGTTCGACGAAGTGCAGGACGCGATCCGGATCGGCACAGGCGCCACCGGTGACGCCCTCAACGACCTCATGGCGGACTTCGACGCCGTCTACTCCAGCGTGCCGACCACAATGGAGGACGCAGGCAAGGCCATCGCGGACTACAACACGCGGCTCGGTCTGACGGGCGACAACCTCCAGAAGATCTCGGTGCAGGCCATTCAGGTCGCCGATATGCTCGGCGAAGATCTCGGCGACGTCATCGAGTCGAGCAGCAAAGCGTTCCAGCAGTGGAACATAGACGCCGAGGACATGGGCGACGCGATGGACTACGTGTTCAAAGCGTCCCAGAGCACCGGCGTCGGCTTCAGCGAGCTCATGAGCAGCGTGCAGCAATATGGCGCACAGCTTCAGGAAATGGGCTACAGCTTCGAGCAGGCGACCGCTCTGATCGGTCAGCTCGAAAAGGCCGGCGTCAACACGTCGGAAGTCCTCGGTGCCATGAAGAAGTCCGTCGGCGCTCTCGCCGCGGAAGGAATTGACGCAGCGGACGGCCTGCAAATGTACGTCGACGCGATCACAAACGCGAAAGACATGACGCAGGCAACGGCCATCGCGAGCGAAGTGTTCGGCTCCAAGGCGGCCTCCACAATGGCGGCAGCTATCAGAGACGGCACGATCGCAGTCGACGACCTGACGGCGTCCCTGCTCGAAAACAATGAAACGATCAACGGGTGCGCGGAGGACACGTATGACTTCGCCGAACGCTTGCAACTGTTCAAGCAGAAGGCGCAGGTCGCGCTGGAGCCGCTGGCTTCGACCATGTTCGACGCGCTCAACGACCTCATGCCCGTCGTGGGCGAGCTCATGGACGGCCTGATCCCTATCATAAAGGACATGAGCGCCACGCTGACCCCGCTGATCAAGGATCTGGTGGCTAAAATCGGCCCCATGCTTCAGAAGCTCATCCCGCCCATCCTAAGGGTGGCGGCCTCGATCGCCGAGAAGGTCATCCCTCCTCTGGTGGAGATCATCGACTCAGTCATCCCCGTGCTGATCCAGCTCGTGGAACTGCTGATGCCGATCGTCGAATTTTTAGCCGAGGACGTTCTCCCGGCCGTGTGCGAGATCCTGAAGGCCATCCTCCCGGTGGTCATGGAGATAATAAGCAAGATCCTCCCGGTGGTCATCGACCTGCTGAAGAAGATCTTCCCGATCCTCAGCGACCTGATCAGCGCCATTTTACCGGTGCTCCTCGACCTGATCGAGACCGTTCTCCCGGTGGTCATGGAGATCATAGACGCAGTCCTCCCGGTGGTCATCAAGCTGCTGGAGGTCCTCATGCCGATCATCCAAGAGCTGATCAGCAAGATCCTCCCGGTGGTGAATAAGCTGCTGGAGAAGCTGCTGCCTATCGTCTCGAAGCTCATCACGGCCATCCTCCCGGTGGTCATCGAGCTCCTCGACATACTGAGCCCGATCCTCGACCTGCTCATGAGTCTGCTCGGTCCTATTCTGGATCTCGTGTGCGAGATCCTCGGCCCGATCCTCGACCTCATAAGCTCGGCGCTCGATCCGCTCATCAGCGTCCTCACGAACCTCATCAAGTTCGCGCTGGAGCCGCTGAAACCCCTGATCAACCTGCTCGCCAACCTGTTCGAGGGCGTCCTCGGCTCGGCCATTCAGGCCATCATGCCGGTGGTGGAAGCTCTCCAGCAGATCTTCGGCGGGCTGATCACCTTCATCACGAGCATTTTCAAGGGCGACTGGGAAGGTGCGTGGTCAGGCATCCGGGACTTCTTTGCGGGTATCTGGAACGGCCTGAAGGCCATCGTGCAGGCCCCGATCGAGTTCATCAGCAACCTCGTCGGAAATCTCGGCGAGACCATCAAAAACGTGTTCTCTGGTGCGTGGGAAAAGGTGAAGGGCATCTGGGCCGGAGTCGGGGACTTCTTCTCCGGCATCTGGAACGGTATCAAAAACGCCTTCTCCGCCGTGACCGAGTGGTTCGGCAATATCTTCCGAAATGCGTGGGAAGCCGTCAAAAACGTCTTTTCCGCAGGTGGCAAGATCTTCGAGGGCATCAAGGACGGCATCCTGAGCGCCTTCAAGAACGTCGTGAACGCTATCATCCGCGGCATCAATAAGGTGATCGCGATCCCGTTCAACGGGATAAACGCGGCACTCGAAAAGATCAAGGGCGTCGAGATCCTCGGCTGGAAGCCGTTCGACTGGATCAAGACGATCAACACGCCGCAGATCCCTGAACTCGCTGCCGGCGGCTTCACCGAAGGCGTAAGCATCGCGGGCGAGGCGGGCACGGAGGCGGTCATCTCGTTCGACCCCGCATACAGAGACGAAAACATCAAGACGTGGACCGCAGCCGGCAAGCTGCTCGGAGTGCTCGGAGATCTCGATCTAAGAGCGGGAGCGGAAACAGCGACAGCGGCAAGCGTCCAGATGATCGAAAGCGAACCGAGGGACACCGAGGCGCCGCTCATCCAGCAAGCCGGACGGCTCATGTCGCTGGACGACTTCACGCTCGGAGAACTGACGGAGACGACGATCATCTACTACGACTTCAGCGGCTTCACGTGGTCGCCTCATATCGAAGGCATAAGCGGCCAAGAGAAGGAGGACGTCCTCGCGGCCCTGAAGGAGAACGAGAACGAGTTCTTCGACTGGCTCGAAGAATGGATCAGACGCAAGGAGGTGGGACGCTATGACCGCGTCAGCGTTTATTAACTACAAGACACGGGCCGGCGACACCTTCGACGAGCTGGCCCTGCAAGTCTACAACGACGAGAGGATGGCGCACCACATCATCGAGGCGAACCCTGACCACGCGGACGTCATAATCTTCGAGGAGTCCGTCCCGCTGAGGATCCCGATCTTCGACGAGACGGAGCTCCCGGAGACGCTGGCACCGTGGAGGCGCGGGGAATGAAGCTACTATACGAAGGCATCGACATCGCCGGCAAGATCTCGATCAACCGCTGCATCCACGAAACATACGCGGAGGGCATGAGCGACCAGCTCACCCTCCGCTTCAACGACGCCGCGGGAGTCTGGAACTTCTGGAAGCCAGTCAGGGGCGAAAAGGTGCGGCTCGTCGACGGCTCCGATGACACCGGGATCATGTATATCACGAGCATCGTGCCGGAGAACGGGCTTTTCACCCTGAGGGCGATGGCTATGCCTCTATCAGGCGAAACGGTCAACAGCCGGTCGTGGGACAACGTGAAGCTGCTCCAGCTCGGAGCAGACATCGCCGCGAAGCACGGCCTGACGCTAAAGACCTACAACGTGACCGATCAGGTCTACACATACATGAAACAGGAACGCCTCACCGACTTCGAGTTCCTACACCGCCGCTGCCAGCTGGAAGGCTGCGCGATGCTGATCTTCGACAACTGCCTCGTCATCTACGACGAGAACAAGATGGAGAGCCAGCCGGCGACGGACACCATCAAGGTCGGAGCGGACGGCTTTTTCACGTACTCGGACGACACCGCGCAGAGCTACGGCTCCGCCGAGGTCGTGAGCGGGAACTTCAAGGGCTCGTTCACGGACAGCAAAGGAAACGCGAGCCGGGTCCTCCGGCCGCGAGATCCGATAGACTGCACCAGCAGCGCGGAGGCGATCAGGTACGCGAAGGGACTGCTCAGGCAGGCGAACAAGAACACGCAGACGGGCACGTTCCGCAGAAGGCTCTCGCGGTCGTATGCAGCGGCCAGCGTGGTGAACATCAAGACCGAGAAGGCAAGCAACTGGAACGGCAAGATCTTCATCACAAGGACGCGGCACGACTTCGTGACGGGAGAAACAAAAATATTTTTCAGGAAACCACTGGAGGGCTACTAAATGGCAGAGCTACAAAAAGGCATCATCAGCACCATCGAAGGCCCGACGGACAGCAACGGGAACTACACGAGGGCAAGGATCGAGCCGGAACAGGCGCAGGGCATAGTCACCCGGCCGCTGGTCATCCCCTTCCTGCTCCGTGGAGACTCCGGAAAGCTGGAAAAAGGCACCGAGGTCGTGTTCGTTCTGTTCCCGGATCAGACCGGGCTCGTCGTTGACAGAGCAGACGGTGAGTGGTTCGGGAAGCTCTACGGAGCCGTCACAGTGACCGGAAAGATCACGACCACCGATGTCAAGACCAGCACGCTCACGAGCGTGAACGGTCACAAACACGGAGGAGTCGAAACCGGATCCGGCACGACCGGCGGCGCCACCAACTAAGGAGGCGGCCTATGGCATCAATAGCAACATTCAAAACGACAAAAGGGACAAAGACGTGGGAGGTCACTCCCTCCCGCATCATGGACCTCGACGGCTTCTCCTCTGCCTTCGAGCTCAACGCCGAGGACAACACCGCGGTCGAGGGCTCTCCTCTGAGTAATCAGAGAGGGATGAAGAAGAAGGTCGTCACCTTCAGCTCGAACCTGAACGCCGCGGTCGGCGTGAACGTCAGGGACGAGTTCGAGAGCTGGGAGTCGTGGATCGGGCTCGCCGGAGTTCTGAAGATCGGAGGCAAACGCTTCGGAACGTGCAGCTGGCTCCTCACGTCCGTGAAACCGTCGAACGTAAAGATCGACAGCAACGGGCGGTTCAGAGCCATGAAGCTGGCCTTCAGCTTCGAGCAGAGCGACGACACCAGCGTCGATGACGCCGAGGCCGTCGCTGCTGCTGTCGCGTCCGCGAGATCTGCGGCCTCCGTGACAGCGTCGCAGGCAGACAAAAACGCCAAGAAAGCGACGAACTCACAGATGGCAGCGTCTACGCAGACGCCGGCAGCCACGAGCGCGATCGTGATCGGCGACATCGTCCAGTTCAAAGGCGGTCCGCACTACGTAAGCAGCACCGCGACGAGCTATAAAACGAGCCCGCCAGCCGGTCCTGCAAAGGTGACGGCGATCGCCAAAAGCGCGAAGCACCCCTACCACGTCATCCACACGACGAAAGCCTCCTACGTGTACGGCTGGGTGGACGCCTCTCAGATCAGCAAGTCTGGAGGCGGCTCCGGTTCCGGACCGGTGGCGATGGTCAAATAGTGAGGAGGTAAGAGATGCTAAGCAAAGGAAACAGCAACCCGGCGGTCTGCGTGAACAATCTGCTCCAGATCGCACGAGGAGAAAACCCATACGACAGAGTGAAGGGCGTCAGCTTCGCGGACATCGACGGACCCGAAACATCGGCCGGCGACGACCTCATAGAGGACGCGGAGTGGATGGTCAGAACCTACGAGCCACGCGCCAAGGTGAACAGCATCACGCTGGAGGCCGAGGACGCGCAGAACGGACAGTTCCGCTTCACTGCTGACATCGTCACAAAGAAGGAGGCCGACGAAACATGAGCAACGAGTTCATCACAACAGACAGCAACGTGATCTTCGACGAGATCATCACCAGTCTGGAGGCGTCGGTCAGCGAGCCGCTATATCCCGGAGATGAGCGCAGGATCTTCGGGGAGGCGCTCGTTCCTCTGTTCGTGGGAATGTATAACGCCATGAACGACGCAGCCCGGCAGAAGATGCTCAGGTATGCGAGAGGCGACGTCCTCGACGCTCTCGGTGAGCGCGTCGGCGTCGAAAGAATACCACCGACGGAAGCAACCACAACCCTGCGCTTCACACTGGCGGCCGCAGTCGGCGAGAACGTGATCATCCCTGAAGGGACGAGAGCGACGAGCGACAGCAGCCGCTATTTTGCTACGACCGGAGCCGCGGTCATAAACGCCGGCGACTTATACGTCGACATCCCGGCGGCCAGCGTCGGAGGCGGGTCCGAGTACAACGGGATCATCGCGGGGGCGATCAACGTGATCGTTGACCCGATCGTCTACGTTGACACGGTCCAGAACCTCACGATGACAGCCGGCGGAGCCGACGAGGAGGACGACGACAGCCTCAGGGAGCGCATCAGAGTGGCGCCCTCGAAGCTATCGACGGCCGGACCGGTGAACGGCTACAAGTACTGGGCGATGAGCGCGGACAGCTCCATCGCAGACGTCACGGTCAAGTCCGAGCAGGAAACGATCGAGCGGACGCTGGCAGTCACGGGCGGCAAGGCGTACAAGGGCGGCAGCAGGCTGATCCTGAGCACGCTGAAGGTCTACAAGACCGACGACACCGAGGCGACAGCCACGACCGACTACACGGCGACCTACACGGACGACCTGCTGACGATCACGATCGTCGAGGGCGGGATCCTCGAAAACGAGGACAGCATCAAGATCAAGATCGACGACACCGGCGACGGCGTCGTGAAGATCTACCCGATCTGCGAAGGCGGCGCCATTCCGGACGCCGCAGTTCTCGCGAAGGTCCTCGCCGCGTGCTCTGCCGAGGAGGTCAGACCTCTGACGGACTCGGTCGTCGTCGAAGCTCCGACGGTGCAGCAGTACGACATCGTGCTGAAGTACTACACGACAGCCGCCGAGGAAAGCGCCTGCATCAGCACCATCGAAGGAGCGGGCGGAGCCATTGACCAGTACAACGAGTGGCAGAGTGCCGAGCTCGGCAGATCCATCAACCCGGACAAACTGAGGGCTCTGATCCTCGCACCTTCCGGCGATGAAGCTGTCGGAGCGACCCGCGTCGAGATCGTCAGCCCCGTGTTCACTGCCCTCAGTGACACCAAGATCGCGAAGTTCAGCGGCACGAAAACCATCACACACGAGGTCGTCGGGTAATGCGTCTAAGCTCCGCCGACATCCTCAAACTCGTCCCTGAGTTCATGAGAGACGACGCAGCAGTGAAGGGACTGGCTGCTGCCGTCAACGACCTCATCAGAACGCCGGGGGCACAAGTCAAGACGGCGAGAGTGTGGGACCAGATCGACAACCTGAGCGACGAGCAGCTCGACGAACTGGCCTACGAGCTCGACATCGACTGGTACAGCTCCAGCCTCCCCATCGAGAACAAGCGGGCAGTGGTGAAGATCTCCGACCTGATCCACAGCCGGCGCGGAACCCGGTGGGCCGTCGAGCAGCTGATCACGGCGTACATCGCGCCGGGCGAGGTCGTGGAGTGGTTCGAGGACTGGTACGCAGACGCGCCCCTCCCGTTCCACTTCTCGGTCAGCACGAGCAACAGAAACGTCACGGACGAGATCCTGAGCGACTTCAAAGCAGTCGCGCAGATCGCGAAGTCGGTGCGCTCCAGACTCGACAGCGTCTACTTCTCCGATAAATACGGCAGCACGGTGGTCGCAGGCCCGGAAGCTATCGCCGCATACTTTTTCACGCCGACGAAATGCGGTACCATTCCGCGCGAAGCCACGATCGGCGGGCCGGTGGCGACGAGCTCCATCAGAGCGTCGAGATCGTCCTCGGCGAACGGCTTCAGCTCAATAAAATGCGGCACGAAGCAGTGCGGCGAGTAAAGGAGGAAAAACATGGCATTTTACACAACCAACTTCCTGAACAAGCGCCGGCAGTGGTGGATGAAGAACCTCGTCGGCGTGCAGGTCTACTTCGGGGGCAGCTGGTACTCCGGGACCATTCAGAAGAAAACCCTCAGCGGTGACACGATCACCATCCACGCCGTGTTCACGGACATCACGGCGACAGCCGGCACGATCACCTCGATCAGGATCATCGACATCGACGGCGAAGTGGCGGCCACAAAGTCCGACTCTATCACGAAGGCAGCAGGTCAGGGCGTCCTGATCAAGCTCGAACTGCCTATCACAGAACAGGAGGTATAAGACTATGTACAAGCCTACAATCTGGCAGGACAAAGTCGAAGGCGTGCAGGAAGGCACCGACATGAACGCGGCAAACTTCAACAACATCGAGATCGGCGTCATGGAAAACGACGCGCTCGCTGCTATGGACGCGGCGTACCGCAGGTATGAAGCGGACGCAGCGGCTCAGGAGGAGATCGTCGCGATCAGCGAGACGCTGACCACCAGCGGCACGGCCGTCTCGATCGCGATCCCTGCCGCCAGCACGCGCAACAGAACGACCTACAACGTGGCGGCGGAGATCAACGCAGTCTCCGGCGGCACCGTCGGCGACCTCATCATCGACACGAAGCAGGCCAACGGCTTCAAAGCCAAGTACACCGGCACGGCGACGAGCGTCACCATCCGCTTCAAGGTATCGGGAGGTATGATCTAATGGCTGACAATAAAAACACCAGCGCGGCCGTGATCATCAAGACCGACGAACAGAAGCAGCACGAAGCGCGTGTTCTCGCCTCCTACGGCGTGGATCCGCGCACAGCTACCAAAGAACAGCGCGAGTACGCGCAGGAAATAAGCCGCCAGACGGCAGAAATCGAAAGGAGAATGAGTCATGACAGTTATTGAGAAAAACCAAGGCCCGAAGGTCGCCTATGAGGTGACAGGCAACAAGATCACGTTCGGCGACGACGAGATCACTCTCAACCTCCAGCGGTATGAGAGAGACGACGAGGTGCAGATCGACATCTGCCGCGACGACGAGCACATCCTCATCGCCGGCCCCTCGAAGTACTTCGTGGCGAACATCATCATCCCTGCCAGACAGTACGACGGCGAGACGCCCGTGCCCTTCAGCATGGACAACGTCACCCTCGTCCTCTGGGCTCTCATCGACAACGAGGAGGTGTAAGACATGGCAGGACTCAGCAAAGCACCGGTCAGTGACTTCGATGCTGCCGTCAGGCTTCTGAGCGGCGGCACGAACGTCGCGATCTACAACGACCTCGGCCTGCCTTCGATCTACGTGAAGAAACCGCAGGGGCTCCTGAGCGACGTCATAACGACAGAGAGCTCGGACGTCCACCCTGCCTTCAGAGTCGAGGGCGCCCTGATCGACGCCTTCTATATGGGCAAATATCTCGCGAGGGTCTACAAGGGCAGAGCACTGTCGCTCCCCCTTCAGAACCCCTCGTCGAGCTCCGTGGCCGCCTCTGACAGAGGCAGCGCGGGCAGCAACTACGTCAACTTTGACAACGCGAAGATCTGGTGCGAGGCCAACGGCCCCGGCTTCCATCTTCCGACGATCGCCGAGTATGCGTGGATCGCTCTCCAGAGCAGGAAGAACGGAACCATGCCGCGCGGCAACAACAACTACGGCAAGGACCACTCCGCAGCGTGGGAGAAGGGCATCGGCGCCTCTTTTGACGGAAACACGATCAAAAAGACGCTCACCGGCTCCGGCCCTGCGACGTGGAACGACAACCGCAAGCCGGACGGCATCTGCGACCTCAACGGCAACGTCTACGAGTGGCAGGGCGGGTACCGCACCAACAACGGCGAGATCCAGATCTTCGCCGACAACAACGCGGCGAAGCAGTACGGGCAGGGCGCGTCGTCTACGCTCTGGAGGGCTATCCTTCAGGACGGCTCGCTCGTGGATCCCGGAACCGACGGATCCCTGAAGTGGGACTACGTCGACGGGACACCCTCCAGCGGCACCAGCTCCTATGGCTACCGCCTGAACACCGTCCTCGCCAACCCTGTCGACAACGACAGCGCATACGGATCCAAGAGCTTTGTGGATCTGGCGGCCGCCACCGGCGTCACCGTTCCGGATCTCCTGAAGGCGCTCGCTCTTATGCCTGAGGACTCCGGCAGCTACGGCAGCGACTACGTCTACATGAGGAACCGCGGAGAGCGCCTCGTGGCTCGCGGGGGCGCCTGGTACTACACGTCGTACGCTGGAGTGTTCCACTGCTCCGGCAACTCCGATCGGTCGCACTGCAACGAGCACATCGGCTTCCGGCCCGCTTTTATTCCGGGGATCTGATCTCTGGTGATCTGGAAATCTGAAACAGGCGTCCGGCTCCAACGCCGGGCGCCTTCTCTCTGGAGGTACACATGGCAGACTTCATACTACAACAGAAAATCAGCCGCATGACGCTCAAAAGCTACGGCCGGATCGCGAACTTCCGCAAGCCCGAAAAGTACACGCTCGGCGCGGAGATCCAGTCGGCCGAGCTGAGGATGCTGCGGCTGGCAATTCTGGCAAATAAGACGCGGACGACCAAACGGCAGCACCACCAGTTCGAGCTCGACGCGGAGCTCGACTACCTCCGG
>Ga0265298_10000787_pt1 | contig 46629 bp, 65 predicted proteins | sample AusTroGonzalo_MG_3_FD_193486 | JGI IMG/M metagenome (GOLD analysis project Ga0265298, IMG submission 193486) | Bovine rumen microbial communities from tropical cattle in Woodstock, Queensland, Australia - Gonzalo_01 | ecosystem: Host-associated > Mammals > Digestive system > Stomach > Rumen ...
AGCCGACCAAGGTATAGTTCTTGATATTGACAATTCCATCCTTGTGGATAGTACTGATTCATCTTTGTGTATCAGCGCATACGATTCTGTCAAATTCTTCATCGGCAATACTGAAAAGGTAAGCATCGATAGTACGGCCATTACCGCACCATCATTCGTAAAGAGTGGCGGTACGTCGTCGCAGTTCCTGAAGGCTGACGGTAGTATTGACAGCAATACCTACATTACAGCTGGATCACTTAGCAGCTATGCCACGCAAACGTGGGTAGGCCAGAACTTCTTGGCATTGAATGGCGGTGGAACCATATCGAACAATAACGACTACAGTCTGAACATTACGGAGAACGGCTTGCGGTTTTATTACAACGGTTCCGTAGTAGCCAGTCTGTTGGTATCTAACACACCTGACGGTCCCGTGCTTGACATCAGTAGCGATACGACTATAGGTGGATATACAATCTGGAACAGCGGCAACCTCAACCCGTCTGACTACATGCTCAGCTCGACAGCTGTCATCAATAGCGTAACTGGTGACGAATTGGGTCACTTGACGCTGACAGGTCCTAACTTTTCGGCAACCGTTCTCGACTTCAGTCACCAGCACCGTTGGGAGGAATTGATTGATGTGCCCACCACCTTGCGCGACCTTGGCATTACTGAGGAGTATTTGCTGTTGTCAGGTGGTACGATGACTGGTTCGATACGATTCCCAGCCGACCAAGGTATAGTTCTTGATATTGACAATTCCATCCTTGTGGATAGTACTGATTCATCTTTGTGTATCAGCGCATACGATTCTGTCAAATTCTTCATCGGCAATACTGAAAAGGTAAGCATCAGCAGCACGGACATCAATCTTGCTATGTCAAGCGGAAACGTCGGAATAGGAACTATCAGCCCGTCGTATAAGCTGGATGTGTATGGACAGACAATGATACGCCAACAAGTAGGAATAGGTACTGCGCCTACGACAAGCTATTCACTCGATATTGACGGCACGGCTCGCGCCAGCAGCTTCGTGAACAATTCGGACATCAGGAAGAAGGACGTGATAGAGTACGACGTCGATCCAGGTTTTGAAATGATTGCAAACGCACCCACCATCCGCTTTATGTGGAAGGACCGTGGATTGCTTGATAACCGTGGTGAATGCGTGGGTAGTATTGCCCAGTATTGGCAGATGGCGTTGCCGGAGGCTGTGATGACTGACAGCGAGGGCTACCTGTCGATGCAGTATGACGTGATAGCCTTGATTGCTGCTGTCAGCGTTGCAAAGCGCGTTGCATCGCACGAAAAAAGAATAGAGGAATTAGAGCGCGAAAACGCCCTGTTGAGAATGGATATAAAGGCATTGAAAGGTGAAGCATAACATATTTATTAACTCTTTAAAAATTACGATTATGGGAAATTTAGTGATTAAGGACAGCGTGTCTAAGACGACATTCGAGTACAGCAACGACAAAATGATTGCTCAGGGTGAATACGAGAAGGGTTTGCAGGGCAAACTGAAAACCGTTAAGGCTACCTGCTTCCACAAGAACGAGGATGGTACCATTGGCACTAACTTCGGCAACTTCAATGGCATTATGCGAGCCGACGGTAAGGTTCACTACAGCATGTCGGAAATGTCGCGCGAAGACTCTATGACGGTCTGGGCCGCTATCGACGAGATGGAGCCTGAGATCATTGGCGAAGATGATAAGGACAAAACGGAAGAGTAGGGCTTATGTCAGCAATCAAAGTTTTCGAAAGAGGTGTAATGGTTGGCGATGCGGTGTTCGTATCCGTCCTTAGTCCATACCGTATTTTGTTCTTGCGCTATTCGGAATTAGGAAATGTGACAATCCCGTCCGATTACGAATTCGTTGGCGTAGTCTTCAATGTCAACAAAGGAACGGCGAAGATTCTGCACAAGACAGCTGTCAACCTGAAGTATGCGCTCGACTATTATAGCGACGGTATGGCTACCAGCGACTGGTATCGACGCAAGAACGGTGGCACCACGAATTATCGTGGTATCATGAATGTCGAGCGCGGCGTCGCTTATTGGGGTCCGAACGGCAGCACGCCATCGTCAAACATACCCGTGCAGTACTCAGGCAATGACATCATCAGCGAGAACGCCTTCCTGACCAGCCAGTATTGCGCTGACTTGCGCCGGAAGTATTCGTCATACGAGGCCTACATCAAAGACAATATGATGGTCATGTTGCCACAACATGAGGGCTGTTTTTCGCTACCAGACAGCCTGACGCTACAGAATACCTATGGCGATCAGCAATCGGGCTCAGACTATAAGTACCCGGCATTCCACTACTGTAAGCACCTCAATCATAACTATGCCGGTCTGGGTGAAGGTCAATGGTTTTTGCCGAACGTATGGGACGGTGCCGAGCTGATGCGTGGCGACATTCTGGCTAATGTTGCAGCAACCATGAGCAAGTGTGGCGGCTCCGCACCAAACAACAGCACGAACCGATGGTTCGCCCAGCGTTACTACCAGAGCCTCGCGTGGATTTTCTACGGTGCCAACGGTGCCCTCTACTTCAACGGCGTCACTGACGAGTTGACGGTGCAGGCGGTCGCGCTTTTAGATGTTACTTAATATTTAATCTTCCACGCCGGCTCCGTCCGGCGTGGTTATACTGAAAAGAAATGAGCGTAAAGGCTAATAAGGATAAAGACAGCATCCTGGCAGATACAAAGGAACTGCTGAAGATATTGATTCCCGCCATACAGACAATGCCGAAGATAGAACGGGTAGACGGTGCAGCCATTGATATGAAGCGTGCAGCATTCGATATGATTCATCACTTCACTATCGCATATAACTGCCCTGAAGTCCGAGTGGAAAATATTCATCAGATGTTTGGCGATTACGGCAGGATGATAGCATGTTTCGAGATATTGCTAACACAGCGAGCCAATACGATGCAGACGAATTCTGGAGCCGGACTGTTTACGAACAAAACCAAGCTGGACCTTGCGCGGAAAATGGAGAGAATAGAGGCAGGTATAGTGAAATGGCGAAACTCGCTACGAACATTGCGTCAGGCGCAGTAGTAGGTCATGCGCGAAAGTGTAAAGAGGCTGCTGTCAGTACAAATGGAAGTAAAAGGGGCTACAGGTATCATTCATACCAACGCCAGATGTAGTCAGACAAGCACGAACCGATGGTTCGCCCAGCGTTACAACCAGAACAACGCGTGGAATTTCAACGGTAACAACGGTGAACTCAACAACAACAACGTCACTAACGAGTTAACGGTGCAGGCGGTCGCGAATTTGCTTACCAATCAGATATAATGCAATGACACAGGAAGAATTGTTTGACAGGCTTCTCATGCTGAACTTTCAAACCAGAAAGAACAAGCGATACGGTAAGGATGCTATGGCCTTCGAGGTCAACTGGCCAACCTTGCTGATTCGTTACATGGATGCTTTGCAAAACAAGAGTCTCAGGTTGAACCATAACTACACCTTCCTTTCCTCTCTACCATGTTGGCGAGAAATTATGGCCACCAGCTATGAAGGAAGACTGACTGATCATGACGTCTGCGACCTGCTTATGCCATATATCGAACAGGAACTGAGCGACAGGACTTATAATAATCGCAAAGGCAAAGGTTCGATAGCTGCCATTAATCAGGTCATGGAAGACATGTTTGAGGTGACTGAAGGCTACACTAAACCAGCACGCGTCATCAAGAACGACATCAGCGGATTCTTTCCGAACGCCTTATGGAACCATGCAGAACGATGCCTGATGGATATCATCGACAAATATAGCGAACCGCTGACACTTCAGGGCGTCGATGTTGACGAAATGAAATGGAAGGTGATGGTTGCAATCCATGCCAACCCGGCAGCACATTGCGAACGCCGTACACCGGCATTCTTCTGGAAGTTGTACATTAAGCCTGAGAAATCCATACTCACCAAACCTGAAGGCGTTGGCGCATCCATAGGCAGATTGTTGTGGCAGACGGCGATGGGGTTATATATCAACGATGACATCAAATGGCTCAACGAGACATGCGGCATTCGTACCGTCTGCTTTGTCGATGATATCGTGATGACGGTTCCAGAACATCTGCATGAGTATGCACTATCGCTGATTCCTAAGCTCAGAGAACGTTTTGCGGCTAAAGGCATCCGGCTGAATAGCCGTAAGTTCTACGACCAACCATGTACGCACGGCCTGGAATTCCTGGGTAGTCATATCCGGCCAAACCGCCTTCATCTTAACAACAAGACTTTTGAGCGAGGTCTTCAGCGCATCGCCGATCTCAACAAAATCAAAGATAAGGAACGCTATATTGATGCCTTCGTCTGTAGTATCAATAGTTACACCGGCATGCTGAAGAATCGCACCGACTACAGAAAACTAATGACGCTCATTCAGCAGGTAGATGACAGCTGGTGGGTATATACCTATTGGAACCGTCAGCGGCAATGCGTTTCAGTTTATAAAAAGTATTGCGAACGCGAGAGATTGAACAGAAAATATAAATTACATTTAAAACTTAATTAAAAGAGTAGAATTATGAAGAAGAGTGTAAAGACAGTAGAGGTGTTTAATGCTTACAACATCCTCTCGACAGCTAAGTTTGACAAGTTATCAGACACTATCAAAGTTAGAGTATGGAAGATAGCCCGCAAGTTAAAACCTGTTGCGCAAGAGTTTGGCGATACGTCGCGCGATTGTGCCGAGAAGATGCAGCCAACCGAGGACTTCCCTGAGCGTCTTCGTCGTTGGCAGAAGTACAACCAGCTGAAGGAAGACGGCAAACCCACCATCGACATCATGTCAACAGCCGAGCATGATGCTTTCAGCCAGGAGTTCAAGAAGTACAATAAGCTGGTGAACGAGGCTATGAAGGAAGCGGCAGAAAAGGAAGTAGAGCTGGACTTCGAGACTATCAGCGAGGACGGTCTGATGAAGTTGGCGGAGAGTAACGAATGGACCCTTGGGCAGATAGTTGCCGTGGGCGATTTGATTTGTGAGTAAGGAGGACACGTTATGAATACACCAGTCACCATGCACTTCACGATAGAAGAATTATACGCCTCGAAAACGGCCAAGGCGAAGAGCATCAACAACAAGCCGAGCGTGCAGCAGATGATAAATCTGGTGTATCTCGCTGTCTACGTCCTGGAGCCGTTGCGCGAGGCCATGAACGAACCCATCAAGATTGGCAGCGGCTTCCGATCGAAGGAACTGAACAAGGCCGTTGGTGGCGTACAGAACTCGCAGCACATGAAAGGTCAGGCCGCTGACCTCTGCATAGACGGCGACCGCAAGAAAGGCCGTAAATGGTTCGAGTATATCCGTGACCATTTGCCCTTTGACCAGCTGATATGGGAAAAGAATCCAAAGACCGGCTCTGAGTGGGTACATGTGTCGTTCGTATTCCCTGACTTCGGCAAAAACCGACATCAGGTAATTGATGGCTTATTAAAAAAGTAATGTTTATGTTTTCATAGTTACGTGTTTTTAGGTTACACGTGTTTGTAATTCATGGGGAGCAGCGGCTCCCCATTTTTTTCTTCCACGAAAAACGCAGTAAACCCACAGCAGCCTTTTCTCAGTTATGAAAAGGCAAAAAATCATGAGTTATTCAACAGGAATGATGAAATACCGCGTCCAGGTGGCGAAACGGGCTACCGACGAGAGCGCGACCTTCGGCAAGTCAGGACAGCCGAAGTATGAGATACTTGGCACGTTCTGGATGGGAGAGACATTCAACAAGGGCGTGAAGGCGATGCGTGAGGGTGCGCTGGATGCCTACGATACCGTGATGTTCCGTTGCAGGTTCATCAAGCAGCTCGACCGCTGGTGCCTGCTGAAGTTCAAAGGGAAGTGGTATCAGATTACATCCTTCAACGACGACTACCAGGACAACCAGATTCAGATCACGGCAACCGAGTTGGCGAACCAGCAGGTGAACATCGTGACACCGCCAAGTTCATCGGACATTGGCGAGACAAAAATAGGTAATATCTAACATTAGGAACTATGGCAAAAAAGGAAACAACGACGGCCAAGAGGCCGATAACAAAGAAAATGAAAGTAGTAAACGGCGACCCTGCCGTTTTGAATCGTGAAGTAGAACCACAGCAGCCGCTGGTATTCCCATTGGACGTGAAGGTGGTGGCCATCATCAACTTTAACACGCCCGAACTGACGGAAGCGGCTATCAAGTCGGTGCGCAAGCATGGTGGCAAGAACTACCAGGTAGTAGTGTTCGACAATTCCGTTACCATCGACTTTCCAGCAGGGCAGGGACTGCCACAGCGTCACTACGAGTCGCGACCATTCACGGCAAAAATGGATAACGTGACGATTCTTGACAACACGAATGGTCAGATTATCGACTTCGCCAAAGAACTGGCGAAGTACCCTGACCGCAACCCGCGCCATTCGGCCTGCAACGACTGGGGCAGCACCAAGCACATCATGACCGTTCAAAAGCTGTGGGAACTGATTCCCAACGGATTCGTTTTGCTGGAGTCTGACGTACTGCTGAAAGCAAGCATCGACTTCATGTTCAATCGCTCTGAAGGTGTCATCGGACATATTCAGGACCCGCAACGCGGCAACCTGTACGGCACAGGTCGCTTGCTGCCGTTGCTGTGCTGGATGAACGTGCCCATGTTGATCAAGTGCGGGGCACGATACTTTGATCCTGAACGCTCGTGGCAGCTATGGCCTGAAGAGCGCGACAAACGCAACTGGTACGACACAGGAGCATGCCTGCTGGAAGATGTACGCAGCCACATGAACGGACTGCGAGGCAAGGCCATCGACATTCGTCCGCTGATAATCCACAAGCAGAGTGGCAGTTGGCAGTACAAAGGAATTTCGGCAACGGAATGGCTTAATATGAACAAAAATTTGTGGACATGAGATACTCCGTACTGACATATATCTTCAACAGCTACGAGAAGGTGCACGAGGTGCTGGTGAAAGACCCTGGAGCCGAATACGTTCTGGTGACCGACGACCCGACACTGAAAAGCGATACGTGGGAGGTCGTATATGACCACCGGCTGGAAGGCATGACACCCTTTGAGAAATGCTACGAAGTTCGATACCACCCATTCCGCTATGCGAAGAACGATGTCGTGGTTCGACTTGACGGAGCCATCGAAATCCGTGAATCGCTGATGCCGCTTTTGCATGAGTTCGAGCGCGGCCAGTACGACCGCTGCCTGATGATCCACCCACAACGCAACACCATGCTGGACGAATATGCAGCCTGGGTGGAACTGAGAGACTATCCTGCAGAGCAGGCCAAACGATGCCTGGAACTGATGCAGCGTCTCGGCTATGATATGAACTACAAAGGGCTGTTTCAAGCATGCTTTGAAATCGTACGGAACAACAGATGCAACAGGCTCATCAACGACATCACGTTCGACCTATTGCGCTACGCAGCAGCTGACGGCCACATGGAGAGAGTCAACCAGACATGGCTGTCGTTTGTCATCAACCACCTGTTCGACGAGAGCATCAAGATTCTTGCTGTCAGCGAGCGCATCATGTACGGTCACCCCATGCAATGGTACAGGCACAATTCAGATACGCCAGAACGTGAAAAGGATATTGCCGAGCCGTGGATGTTCAATAAACCGTGCAGCGTGGCGTGGTAAACCCAAGACCAAGAAATCTACGAATAGAAAAGGCAAATAGTTATGGACAATATTTTTGCAAATTTTTTCCGATTCAGACAGCGCGAGGCTCCCGAGACTCCGGGAGTGCCCAGCAGCACCATGCCGCCGGAACCCGAGAAACCGCAGGGGGCCGACTACATGGAGCGCATAGCCTACACGCGCTCGCCGCAGCAGGCTCTACTCGTGGCGGTTGTATATCAGGCCATACGCCTGCGCTCCGATGTTATGTCGGTGATGCCGGTGCAGCTTCAGAAGAAAGACTTCGAGGGCGGCAACTACGTGCAAGACATGCGCGGACTGGGCAAACGTATCAACTATCTGTTGCAGGAAGAGCCGAACCCCATCATGACCGCTGCCGACATGTGGCGACTGGTGGAGATAAACCGCTTGCTCTACGGAAATGCTTTCATCTACATCGAGCGCGACGAGTTCGATTTCCCTGCACGCCTGTGGCTCATCAAGACTTGCGGCTACATCATCGAAAACGCCACCTATGCCAGCATCACATTCCTCACCGATCATGGTTACATGACGCTGACTAACGTGCCAGCTGCCGACGTGATGCACTTCCCGAATACCTTCCGCTATCCCAATGGTTGGGGCATCCCGACGCTTCAGTACGCCAACGAGACGCTGGCTCTTAATCGCACCATCAAGCAGCAGTCGTTAGAGACAGCCGCAAAGGGCGGTCGTATCAAGGGTATCATCTCGGAAAAGCAGCCGACGCAGGGGCAAGGCACACTGGCCTTCGGACTGCTGAACCAGGGCGAGGTGCAGAAGACCGCGCAGGAGATGCAGAAGATGTTCTACACAGGTCAGGACATCGTTTCGATGCACGGCCTTGAACAGTTCCAAAACCTGAGCATGACCAGTCAGGACATGCAGATGTTCGAGCAACTTGGCGGCACAAACGACGACGCGGCAAGATTTTTTGGTACACCGCGCCCGTTGGTCATGCTTGACACCAACAGCCATTATAACGACTACAGCAACGCGACAATGGAGTTCCACAGCCGTACCATTCTGCCGCAGAAAAACGGCAACGAAAAGGAGATTGCGCGCAAGCTCATCGGCTTCAAGGACTACGGCGTGCGCCGCATCCACATCTGCGAAGATCCGCTCATGGTCATGGACCCCGAACGCCGTGCGAAAGTGGCACAGCTGAAGATGCAGGCAGGACTCTGCACCGTGAACGAAGCCCGCCGCGACTTCGACATGCCAGCCGTGGAGGATGGCGACGTGCCAATGGCCAGTGCCAACCTCATGACGCTGAAGGCTCTTATCGCCAAGAGCGACGCAAGCACCCAGCTGAAGCCCGGCAACTACACCGTAGGCGAGGAACCGCCAGCAGACGGGAAATAATCGTCACGTGACGATATAAAATTGACAGCTTATGACACCAAACCCGACAAAAGAGGAAATCGACGCTCTGGAGCGCGAAATCCAACAGCAGAGAAAGAAGCGCGAAAGCCGCGTGCATCGCGCAGTAAACCCAGCGAGACAATAAGATGAAGAAAGAAAAAAGATACAGGATTACGATGACCGAAAGCCAACTGCGGTTAATGATGGCAGCAGTTGAGGATTGGCACAGATTCCTTGCCGGACAATGCGGCATGGATAACGCTACATCATACATCGAGGATTGTCATGAAGCCCGTGAAAACCTCGAAACCTACGTGCGCCCATATATCGTACCTGAATTGAAGTATCGAGGTTCATCATACGGCTGGAGCGGCGGTCAATGCCCGAAAGAACATCAACGCAAAGCAATCGCAATGTCGTACATGCTCTATCGTGAACCCATGCACTATCTGACAACGCACAACGGAAAAGATATGTCGTGGAACTGCTATCACAGCGAGACACTGACCTGCCCCGAACAAGGGCCGCTCGTAAAAATTGAAGAGGTCGAAGCCGAGTAAACCCCAAACATTATTTCGCCCGCATAGTAGATAACATTTTCAAATGTAAAACGAGAATATGAAACAGACAAGATTCATCCCAACCAATGACTGCGGCCTGCAACTGCGCGAGCCACAGGAGGGGCAGCAGGAGAGCCGCGAGATTGAGGGCCGTCCGATAGTCTTCGGCGTGCGCTCGGTCAACCTCACACCCTGGAGCTCCACACGCAAGGTGTATGAGATTCTGGAGCCTGGCTGCATCAGCCGTGAACTTCTCATGAAGTCCGACGTGATCCTGAATCTTAACCACTCGAACATGGTGCCCGACGTGCTCGGACGTTTCCGCAACTCGGACAAGGACACCCTCTCTCTCGAACTCCGTGGCGACGGCATCGACTGCCGCTGCGACCTGCCCAAGACCAACAACGCCAACGATGCGCTGGAGCTGATGAAGCGCGGCGACATCACCGGCATGTCGTTCGCTTTCGAGGACGACTACGAAGACACCGAGAATGGTGTATCGTATGAGCGCACCAACGACGTCGAGGACGGCAAGGAGGTATGGCTGCGCCATGTGAAGAAAATCACCGGCCTCTATGATGTCGCCATCGTCACCCACCCCGCCTACGAGCAGACCACCGTCGGACTGCGTGAGGCTTCGGAGGCTATCGACAAGGCGATTGAGGAGCAGCTGAAGCGCGAGTGTGGCGATAAGAACGACAAGCGCGATGACGACCCCGACGACAAGGGCGAGACCGACGAGGAGCGCGAAGCCCGCGAGAAGGCAGAGCGTGAGGCAAACGGTGGTGAGACCAATGCCGAAAAGGAAGCCCGTGAAGCTCAGGAGCGCGAAGCCAACGGTGGTGAGACCAACGCCGAGAAGGAAGCCCGCGAGCAGCGCGAACTCGAAGAGCAGGAGCAGCGTTTCCGCGAGACCCGTGCAATGCGTCTGCGTGCCCGCCGTCTGCGCACCGCAGAGGAAATCGAACAACTTATTTATTAACCCTATAAAAACGTTTTTTATCATGGCAAAAATGACAAAGACTCAGATTCAGGAGCGTCAGTGCGCTATCTGGGAGGAAATGGACAAGCTGGAAAAGCAGTCCCGTGAAGCTAACGGTGGCGACATCAAGTTTACTGATGACGAAGCCGCCAAGTATGACGCACTCGTGCGTGAATCAGCAGGTCTCAGTGCCCGCGCAAAGGCTATGGCCAGCGACGACGAACTGAACCACATGCGCAGCAATGAGGACAAGGCTGCAAAGCTGCGTGAGATGCTGAAGAAGTGCGCCAAGGAGCGTAGCAACGCCACCACCATTCTCGGCAATGCCGTGACCTCTGGTGGCGACCAAAACGAGTACGGCAACCTCGAAGCAGGTGGCTTGATCCCTCTGAAGATCAACGAAATCATCGACACCAAGGTTGAAGGTCTCGAACTCCCCAACGACCTGAAGATGCAGATGGGCGTTGTTGGCAACGAGATTTGGCCGTTCTGCACAGACGACGTGAAGTTCACCATCAACGGTGAGGTTCAGAAGGTCAGCGAGCAGGGCATCAACTTCACTAACATTCAGGCCGTGCTCCAGCGTATCGCTGCCAGCGTAGCCGTCTCTCACCGTGCCATCGACAACGCCGCCTTCGACATCATCGGTTTCATCAACTACAAGATGCAGAAGGGTTGGGCTATCTTCAAGGCTCTCTTCGTGTACGCTCATGGTTCGTATGAAACCCTGAAGGGTCCGTTCGCAGGCATGACCGCCAAGGAGTTGACTCTGGACGAGAACATCGGCGAGAACCTCGCTATCGAGGCTGCCGAGATGTACGACCTCGGCTTTGAGGGCATCCCCACCTTCATCATGGATAAGGTGGTCGAGACCAAGCTGAAGTTCAAGAAGCTCATCCCAGGTCTGACTGGCGACCGCACCGTGGTTCAGGACGGTCAGGTAGTGGGCTATCCTCTCGTGGTTTCACGCTACATCGACTACTCTATCGATTCCAACGGCGAGCCAAGCCGCGACAAGGTAGGCGACACTCCTGTACGCTACATCGGTATCGGTCACTGGGGCTATCTGGCCATGCAGCAGCACGGCGAGTTCCGTTTCAATATCGACGGCGTTTCTTCGGCCAACTTCGACCGTGGCACCGTTGTCGTAGGCGTGAGCACCGACTTCTCTCTCACAGAGCTCTCAAGCAAGGTCAACGGCAACGCCTCCGGCAAGCCACAGGCGTTTAAGTTGATTAAGTTGATCGAGCCAGTCAGCTCTTCTGAAATCTAAACTCTCTCGCGTAGCAGGTTCATAGTTCCTGATACGATCGGGCGAGTGCTCCGATGCAGCAGCAAAGGCTGTCACTCGCCCGATTTCTTAGAACTACACCAATTACCCATTCAAATGAAGACACTTGCAGAAATATTCTACGACGCTATCAAGGCAGATGCGACGCTCATGGAGGCCATTGGCAACCGTGTGACGAGTACCTGTTTTGAGGTGCCACCCGACGAACTGGATAATACGCCGGTTCCGAACATCATCATCACCGACGACGGATTTGTGAACAGTCATTCCACGAAGGATGTCGTTTGGGAAAGCGATGAGGATGTGGTGCAAGCCACCGTAGATATTGCCGCAGGCAGTCCGGGCGAGGTCACCGTGCTTGTTGGTAAGGTGCGCAAAACCATCGAGGCGTACATCGTACAGATGTATCAGTCGGGGCAAGCCACACCAGAACTCCAAGAAGGCTACCCAACGTCGCAGGGCATTGAGTGGGACTGGATGAAACCGTGTTACTACCAACGAGTAATGTACCAATGTGTTACAACCAAAATCGACGACGATGAGCAAGAAAGCGACTGAAAAAACTGAGGAAACCAAAGAGACGAAGCAGCCTGCACACGTTGCAGAACTGCTGTTGAACGGCACCGTCACCCTGACTGCCAAGACGCGCGACGAGCTGGCCAAGATGGTCATCGAAATTCCCGCCGACGTGAAGTATGGTGCGGGTGCTGTAGGTAAGAATTTTGAGACAGGACTTTTCACGCTCCGTCTCGACATTGTTTAACAATTAACACATTCATATTATGGCAACATTAAAAGGACAGAACTTTCGAGTATTAGTGCTGAATGCCTTGACATCGAAATACCACGTCATAGGTATGTCGACCAACTGTACCGTCACGCTCAACACCAACGTTGACGACAGTGGGACGAAAGACGACACTGGCATGGCCGCAAAGCCTACCGTTGTCAGCAAATCGTGGCAGGTGCAGGTTGACTCGCTCAACGTGGCTGACGTCGGTCAGCTCTTGACGGCTATGAAGTCACAGACACCATTCTTCCTGATATGGGATGAGGTTTCTGTCACAGACAACCAGACACCTATAAACGAGGGTGAAGCGCAATACGGAGGTAAGGCATTCCTAACGGACGTAACCTTCAACTTCAACAATCGGGAAAACTCAGCAGCCAGCTTGCAATTTGTCGGAGCCGCCGCGCTTACAGACAATGCTCCAGCAGATACGGAAATCGTTGCAGCAGGTTCATGCACCAAGGGTCAGTTCGTGCGTCTGTTCCTGAGCAGCGACAACACCGCCACACCTGCTGCTGTTGTGGCCGCAGCCCGTCAGTTATCCCTTCATGTCAGCCTTACGGTCGAGGACAGTTCGACAAAAGACACGCCAGGAGATTGGGTGGCTAACGAGCCAACAGCCTTGAACTACGACATCTCTACGACCGCTTTGATGCGTAGCAACGACACCATCACGTCACTTGTTGGCGGAAAGACTTTGGACGGTCTCGAATCAATCTATCTGGACGCAGCACCCGTGAAGTGGCAGATTGCTAATGTTTCAGGCGACAACAACCGTACCAAGGGCAGCGTCATCTGTTCGGGCTCCTGTATCGTACAGACTCTTACATTGAATGGGCCTAACCGAAATGATGCAACCTACACTGCATCCCTTGCTGGATTTGGTTCGTACTCGGTCGGGGCATAGAACTCTCACAACGCCTGCCGCTGTCTCGCAAATCTTCATGCCGAGCAGATGGCGGGCGTTTTTCATCATCAAATAAAATTCAGGAACTATGAACAAAAAAGAAATTACTATTGGGGGAAAGACATACCCCATCGACTTCACCATGCAAGCTATCATGACTTTCGAGGAGATAGTCGACAAGTCGTTCTTCGACACAAATTTCAACAAGACCACTGACCGCATGGCTCTGATCTATGCTGCCGTGAAGAACGCCGACAAGAAGGCCGACATCACCATCGAGAAGATTACAGGATCGATGGACCTGCAAGCTATACAGGACATTATTGCCGCATTCGGTACGGTGATGAACTTGGCCAACGACTTTTTCAAGTTGCCAAAGGTGACTGAAGATGAAGACAAGGCCAACGAACCGAAGGAAGGTGACGAAAAGCCAAAAAACTAAGCTCCGCCCACGAGCTGTTTACGCTGCTTGTGGGCGAGATAGGCGTCACGACGGGTCAATTCTACTATGGCCTGCGCTGGTGGGAAATCAAGAGCATCATTCGTGGTTACAACCGACGCCACCGCGACCAATGGAGTGTCGTGCGTTGGCAGACCTACAACCTGATGTGCGCCTTTGCCGGCTCGAAGTCGTTAAGCGAAAGCGGCATTCACGGACCGAAAGACCTGTTGCCGCTACCCTGGGACAAAGATGATTTAGACGACTTGCCGCCAATGAGCGAGGACGAGAAAGCACAGCTCCAGGCCGACATGGACGCATGGCAATCGCTGCAACAACAGCAAACCGAGACCCAGCAATAGGTCTCGGCTTTTCTGTTAGTAAACCTAAAACCGCCATTCATCGGAATTGAAAAGAAACGATAAAAAGCAAAGATAAATGAAATGGTTGACATTAAACACTATCAAGGTTCAGTTGCGCATTGAGCCCGACTTCAACGCAGAGGACGAACTGTTGGAGATGTACGGCGAGAGTGCCGAGGAGGTACTGCTGAACTACGTGGGCCGCACATACGAAGACCTGGTGACGATTTACGGTCACATGCCCGCACCGCTGAAGCATGCAAGCCTGATGTTATGCGACGTCAGTTATCAGTATCGCAGCCCCATCAGCATTACCAACATCAGCATGGTGCCATACACATTCGATTTGCTGGTAAAGCCGTATATGCGACTGGCCGAAGCAAAGAAGAACGACGACGAATAATATTAATAGATTGTTTTGGTATTATTATGATTTTAGGTTTATAGTGTTTTTTTCATCTGGGCCACGGCGGTGGCCCCTTTTTTGTATTGGTAAACCAAAACCAGTTATTTGCCCGATTAGTAACCCAACTAATCGGGCAATTTTTTCGCATGGCAGATATATCAGGTGCATTTGAAGTTGACGGCATCGTTCGGCAGAAGCAAGAGCTGGAGTCTTTGCTGATGAGCAACCCGCAGATGGAAAAGAAGGTGCAGGCTCTCATCCGCAAGGTACTGTTAGCTGCCAGAAAGGAAATCAGCACCGCTGCCAGTGGAAAGATTAAGAACGACCCGCGACAGGCTTACAAGGCCGTGAAGACTGCTGTCTATCGTCGCATACTTGGTGGTAACGTCAGCATTTTGAACAAGCGCAAGGCTGGCAAGCGCGGACCCGTGCCACCCATAGTTCATAAGTTGGAAACACAGGTGAACAGCAAGGGCAACCACCGAGGAGGCAACCGCATGCCACGCTCACGCCGTACTGAAGACCTGCTGACCTATCAGGGTGCAGACCGTGGCTTCATTCTTCGCTTCCTGAATGCGGGAACCAGCGACCGTGAATCTCGTGTCGGAAATCGTGGATCAATCAGTGCCCGTTCTTTCTTTGCTACATCATCACAGCGGGCAATGGAACAGGCAGCGTCACAACTTGAAACGCTCATTGAAGAATTGATAAAAAAAGAAATATCGTAATATATGGCAAAAGGTGATATTATATCCAGGCTGAAACTTGAAAGCGGTGAGTTTGACAGCAAAATCAAGCGAGCAGGTCAAGAGCTGTTGGCATACTCAGAGTACTGTCGCAAGATGGGACTCGAAATGGGTTATGCCAACCGCGACGCCAAAGAGTTTGCAAAGCAGTTGGGCAGCATGGCCACTGTCTCGACGACGGCACGCGGTAAGATTAACGAATTGTCGGAGGCATTCGTCAATGCGAAGGTGATGTATAAGAACATGACCGACGAAGAAAAGAAGGGTGAATTTGGAAAGAATCTTGCTGCAAGTCTTGACCAACTGAAGTCACGCCTGAATAGTGCCAAACAAGACCTTGCAGATGTGAACAAGGAACTGGCTGGCGGTGGTAAGTTTGGCGAGTTCGGAAACATTCTCGATACGTTAGGCTCGAAAATGGGCGTGACAGGAAACCTGACGGAAATGCTGACCAGCAAGACGGCCCTGCTGACAGGTGCCGTAGGTGCTGGTATCGCCATTGTCACAAAGGCAACCGAGGCATGGGCTGGTTACAATGCGGAGTTGGCCAAGCAAGACCAGATAACCACCGTTACCACAGGACTGAAGGGCGATGATGCCGACCGCATGACCGACAAGATGCGGGCGTTGTCCGACACCTACAACGTGGACTTCCGCGAGGCTGTGAATGCGGCCAATACGCTGATGACCCAGTTTGGCAAGAGTGGTGACGAGGCAACGCAACTGATCAAGGACGGCATGCATGGCATGATTCGGGGCGACGGGCCAAAGCTCCTCTCCATGATTCAGCAGTATGCTCCAGCATTCCGTGATGCTGGTGTGAGTGCTTCTCAGTTGGTGGCCGTCATCCAGAACTCGGAGGGTGGCATCTTCACTGACCAGAACATGAACGCCATCGTGATGGGTATTAAGAACATCCGACTGATGACTGACGCAACCAGTCAGGCATTGGCACAACTGGGTATCGATGGAGAGAAGATGTCGAAGCAACTCTCTGATGGTTCGTTGACCGTGTTCGACGCATTGAAGCAGGTGGCCGCTCAGCTTCAGACGGTTGACTCGAACAGTAAGACCGCAGGTGAAGTCATGCAGCAGGTATTCGGTCGCCAAGGTGTGACGGCTGGCACTAACCTTGCCAAAGCCATCGAGACGCTGAACACCGACCTCGAACAGACCAAGAAACAGACTGGTGAGGTAGGTGACGCTTTGGCCGACCTTCAGACAGCCAACGAAAAACTGAACAAAGCCATCCGTGATTGCTTCGAGTACGATGGCTGGGACAAAATGGCCAACGGCATTCGTGCTAACCTAATAACTGCGTTAGCTGCTGTTGTAGAAAAATTGGCTGACATCAAAGCCGCACTTGGCGGTTTGCCATTGCCTTCTCAGATAAAAAACAGCCAATCAGCAGGTCAGAAAGACATGAATGAAAGACTTGACAACCTAAAAAACAGCGAAGTCAAGCAGATTCAAAACCGTGTCAATATGGCCTATTATAATCATCAGGTAGGCCAGCGTCAGTTTAAAGTTAACTCACTAACAGGTAACGATGCAATAACAAAAGGACTTCGCAAAAAGGCAGAAGCCGACCTTCAAGCATGGAAAAACCTGCGTGATGAATATGCAAGTAAAGCTAAAGATATACTTCAATCCAGTATAGATTTAGGTAAAAAGGAAAATATAAAGATAACTCCTGAGCCAAACCCACGACGTACAGGTGGCAATAAGATGACCACGACTAACGTGCCGACATACGCAGATGACTCGTTGGCCGCTCAGCAGGCAGAAGTGCAACGGCTGACTAAGCTATGGAACGAGGCTGGTGCCGATATGCAACAGGGCTACGTTGAACAGTTGGTGATAGCCGAGAAGAAGCTGCGCGAGATGAAGGCCAATGCCGATGTCATGAAAGACTTGGCAATGGGCAAGTTCTCTGGGCAGGGATTCGGAAGCATAGCCGAGGCCATCGGTGCCTTCGGTTTGCCAACAGGCGTTCCAACAAAACAGAAGGGTATAGAGACTCCACAATGGCTGTCGCCTGAAACGTTGGCAAAGGCTAACCGCGAGGCCCAGAAGACAACGAAGATCAAGACTACTGAAAAGCAGGAGAAGAGTGCTGTTGAAGTGATGTCGCAAATGAATAGCGGCATCAGTCAGATTGCAGGTGGTATTGAAGGACTCGGCATTAAGTTGCCAGAAGAGTTGAGCGGAATATTGGGTGGTATTAACTCGATGCTGTCAATTCTTCAGGGTATCACGATATTGGTTCAAGGCATTGCGGCTATGCAAGAGGTCGGGACATTCCTCGGCATCATACCAGGTATGGCTCGCGGTGGCGTTGTTCCACATGCTGCCAACGGCTACTATGTGCCAGGCAACAGTTTCAGTGGTGATAACACTTTGATCGCTGCGAATGCAGGCGAACTCATCCTCTCGAAATCAGCACAGGGTAACCTCGCTTCAATGCTGAACAACGGCGGACTCGGCAATTTGCATCTGGAAACGTATCTGGACGGTCGTGCCATCCGTATCGTACTGAACAACGAATCGCAGGGCAGACTGAAGGGTAAATATGTAACAACAGGAAATAGAGGATAGTATGGCACGAAAGATAAAATGGCGACTACAATTTAAGTCGCTCAAAGGGACAGGCTGTTTGGTTAACATCTATGAAGAGGGTTACAACGGCAGCTCAGCAGACACCACAAAGACTGGTGCCGACGTGCCGTTTGCCGTCGAGACTGGAGTGACGGAACTGATTGGTACTGCCGTTCCCTTTACGTATGATGAAGATGACAGCAACGACCTGACTGAGTTCATCAGATACAAAACTGGTTCTATTAACGTCATCGAGACAAATTACGGCGAATTAAACGACTTATACCCCACAAGCATACGCCAGCACTTTGTAGAGGCGTTCTATGGTAGCGAGCGCGTGTTTACAGGCTTTATGCAATGTCAGGAGTTTGACGATGCTTGGGTGGCATCGCCGAGAGAGTTGAGCTTTCCTGTAGTGTCGCCACTCGGACTGTTGGCTGCATTCGACTTCAGCATTCCAAACGATCATGGACTGGTTACACTTGGAAGTCTGATGCAAGAGGTACTGATTGGATTGAACCCGTCAGCAACTGATAGCACAGTTTCAGACTACCAAAACGTCATATATCCAAGCCAAACGCAATATGTACCTTGGAATAACAAGATTAATTCGACTGTCATTGTTCCACTCAACAGCGGCTTCAAGCATTACGATCACGACAACTATGGAAATCCTATCGACTTGTATCTGCCAAACAGCTATGAGTATTTTGTTGACGGTATATGCAAATGCTTTGGTTGGATAGTGCACGACACACCTTCGGGGCCGGTGTTCTCGCAGTATGATTACGGAGGCTCTTATCAAAAGCTGACAGTCGCTGGACTTGTATCGCTGACTGGTGTAGAATGGTTGCAACAGTTGGCAGACTCATTCAATACATATTACAGTAACGTAGATGACAATGCCCAACAGAGTATAGTCATGCCCGCTAAAAAGGTGACACTAAAACTGGAAGGTACGGGCATCAGTAATAAAGAACTGACAACGAAATACGCCACTTCGCAATCATCTATGCAAGGCGGTTCGACATATAGAAGCGTTTCCATGGTACAGGTTGGTCCGAATGTCAGCGCAACCTACTTGGGAAGAGCAACCATCGACACAGGAGGAGGACTCTTCAATAAAGGAACATTCCCGCTTGCATACGGAAAGATAGAAAGCGGTGTCGTTGCTGTTGAGCTTAACGAAGCGTGGGTCATCAAATATAATTCATCGTGGGCTGACAATACACAGCTAATCAATGCCAAGTTCTTCGGAAACATACCACGAAGTGCAAACGGATATTGCCTGATAAAGCTGAAAATGCAACGAGGTTGGTCACTTCAGGATATGAACGATAATGGATATGAAAGTTTCCTGTTGAATTTGGTCATCAAGATTGACGGCAAGTACGCTGACTTAACCAATAGAAACTGGTCATCGACAATAGTCTATAATTCAATCACTATTGACGGCAGCACGGGAAAGGTAATGCCAAACGAATCGCTACCATCGCCACAGATAGGTCCGCCGGAAGACATCGGTGATGTTGACGGCATCATCTTTGGTTATGGTTACAATGTGTCTGGATTGGTAGAGATAGGACTATACAAAAACGGAAGTTCTGATTTGGAAGATGGAGAAATCCTTCGCATCACTGGATTATCCGTCGAAGACCCAGGACATATTGACGAAGCATATAGCGGTTATTACACCGACAAAGATGAAATCGTGGTTGGCAACAACCAAACGGGAATAGACGCCAAGGAAATCGACGTGCCTTTCTACAACTACCAACGCGGCGAGAACTCCATCTGCAACACAGACGGAACAATCTACGGTTCATATCCGACATTCCCTTACATGTTCAGACCATTGCACGTACTGACTGAGCGCGTAAAACGAACGACGGCAGTCATCGACTTCAACGAGTACGCAGCTAAATGGACGTACTGGATATACGGATGGCGGTGGCGCATGATAGCCAAGAACTTCAACCTACGTGAAGACGAATATACGATAACACTTGCAAGATCATCATCAATAGAATAAAGATATGTCAGCAATCAACGGAAATCAAATCATACTGAAGAAGTACGTCGGCAATGCGTGGCAGACCATCGGCTACATCCGTAGTCAGGAGCCTGAGACGCACGCTGACATGAACGAGAAGTCGAGCCCGGACCAAGGTGCGTGGCGCGAGTTCCTTGCAGGCAGAAAAGGTTGGCAGATGACAGCCAACTGGATAGTGGGCGTGACCAGCCAGATAGCGTGGCTGTTGGAGGCAGGCGAGAAGTATCAGCTGCGGTGTGAAGACCGTAGCAATTCGAACGTCTATGTCGAAGGCTATGCGTTTATAGATACGGTTCGCATCACCATGACGCGCGGAAACATCATACAGGGTAGCTTCCACTTCACTGGAACTGGTGCCCTGACAGGACCACAATAGCGAGATGAACGGCAACAGATTCATATTGAGCATGGGTGGCGTTGTGGTGGCTGCATTGGTAGCCCATAACGTCGATACAAAGACAGGCAGCATCGAGGTAGCCAGCAAGACGCAAGGCCAATGGCGCGAGTACATCATGGGCCGTTGTCAATGGTCTATAAATGCCGACTGGCTGATGCTGTCGTCCGACAAGATGTCGAACCTGTTGCAAAACGGCCAGACATTCGACATCAGCAGCTACGACCGGCTGAACCAGCGTACCAACGTCCACGGGATGGCACGATTGGAGTCATGCCACATCCGCATGGAGCAAGGTGCAATAGTCCGAGGTCAGTTCCTGTTGCGTGGCAACGGCTATCTGTTTGCTCAGGGTTCGCAAGGTGACTTTAACTTCGACTTTAATAGTGACTTTTATGTTTAGTTCTTAGTTTAACATTATTGATTATTATTAAAACGAGAGAATGTTCGAATAGGCCGCGTCATCACGACGCGGCCTATTCTTTTGCATTAGAACGTACCAGTCAGACTTGCCGTCCACTCATCGTTAATGGCAACAGATTCAGTCTCGGCATACCTGAACAGCCCACCACTATACTCAGAAGCGCGATTACGTTTAAAGGCAGCATTGTATATAGTTGCACCGCCAATCGCATTACCATCAGAATCCTTGGTTGAAAGGGTGACATCAGTAGTCCATTCAGTCACGCTGCTAAATCCGAAAATGCTGACGGAAAGAGTTCCAGTTGTCCCAATATAGTTTGATGGCACTGTGATTACTCTCGACTGACTGATGATGGGCGCAGTAGGCTCACCTGTGCGATAGTTCATCCCGTAATACCAAGTGTTCGGCGTCACTTCAACTGTTGCTGTACCAGCTGGCACCTCGTCTGTAGCCGTCACCTTCAGCTTTGTCGATACACGATCAAGTGTCACAGCCCTGTTGCCGTTGCTCGTATTGACCACCGTCACTTCGTAATCAGCCCAGAATGTATCGCTTGGTTTTTCCCACGTTACGGTCGTAGTACCTGCATCGAGAGTCGGGGTAGTACCTCGTGAGGCCACGAAATAGATGTGGTGCGTCCCATAGTTTAATGCCATTTGTGGTTGTCCCCACGATGCGTCCGCCGTTGTCTGATGTATGCTTTGCACGCAGTTGTCACCAACGAAGTCAAACAGCCAGAGGTCTGTCATCTGATTATCTTCAGCAGACAGGTACTTACCTGCTCGTGTCGTCCCATCAGCGTCAACAAACACCACATTGCCAAAGTCGCCCTTCACGGTAAACGTAAACTTCTTGGTTGACTCAGCAACCTCGATTCCGCCCGCCATGTCGTCTTCAGTCAGCATCTCCTTCTCGCAGCCGCATAGTAAGGCAGCGGCCACCGCCATAATAAATACTCTTTTCATAATGATTTATTGGTTTAAAATGTCTATATAAAGGGGAAGTCCCCCACTGTTGCCACGATGTCGTCTCACTTACTTCGATGGTATGCAGAACAATCCACACAGCGGGGAACTAAGCCCTTTTCGTGGAATAATTCTGCGTTACCGTAAGTGAGACGGGTGCAAAAGTAAGATTTTTCCGTGAATTGTGCAAGCATTTACGAAAAAAGTTGTATATTTGCACCGTAAATCTAAAATTCGTCTCACTTAAAACTAAGGAACTATGGGAATATTTATGGGTATGACTCTGATAGCAGCCATCATCGCTGGCATTGTTTTATTCAAAGAGTATTGTGACAAGAAAGACCGAGAGAAGATAGCCGAGGAAGAACGGGAACGAAAAGCAATTGCAGAGAAAGAACACCGCGAGTTTATGGCAAGTGTCAAGCGACAGATGCAACTGATGGAAGTTCTGCGTCAGGCGAAATTGGTTGGCGACAAGGAAACCGAAGCCGACATCTTGAATGGCAACTACGACGGCAAGCTGCCCGAAGAATTGTCGAATGGCATGTGGACCAGTATATTCGAAAACCTCACCATATTGAACATTGCAGGAATTAACTATCGCGGCAACCTATCCGCATACGTTGGCGACTTCAACGGCGTGTTGGTGCCAGATCCAAAGAACGACTACGACCCGAACGCCATCATGATCAAATGTGAAGATGGCAAGCACTTGGGCTACGTGCCCGAGAACCTGACGGATATGGTGCGCGACATCGTTGGCTCAGACTTCCAACGATACCGTATCACAGGGCGTATCTTTGAACATGAAGATGACAGCATGGTAATAAATGAAAACGACAAACCACGCCGATACTTCACTGGTTACATCAATCTCGTGGCATAATAGAAAAGAGCGACTGTTATTGGTCGCCCTTTTTCTTTTTCTTCAGTTTCTTTTCAACCATCGCAAAGTCATCGTACACATCCTTCGCCAGCACCTCCGCATACCGTTGCGTCATCTTAATGTCGGTATGCCCCAGCATCTTAGACACATTCTCAATCTTCGAACCATTCGAGAGCATCCACGTGGCAAAAGTGTGACGACCCATGTGACTGTGCAGCCGCTCGATACCAATCACCATTCCGATAGCCTTTAGCATCTGGTTGTATCGCTGGTTGTTCATCTTAGGAACCCGCCAACCGTTGCGCTTCAGCACCTCAACCACGGGCGGTAACAGCATCGACACATACGGCACGCCAGTCTTCACACGCTTACCAATGAACTGCCACTTGCCGTCAACCTCTCTATATTGACTCAGGTCGAAAATCTGCGTATCAGCATAGCCAAGGCCAGTGAACATCTGGAAGATGAAGAGGTCGCGAGCCATCGCAACCTGACTGCCAGGCACCGGTGTAATCTCCATCACCTTCTGCATCTGTTCCTCAGTCAGATAATCAACCACGTCACGCCTCTTACTCACAAACTCACCACGCAAACGGTCGTATGGATTAGCCGTAATCTTGCCCATCTTCAGTGCTCGATTGAGCATAGCCCGCAAACCCTTATGGTACGACTCAACCGCTTTGTCACCCAGCTTCGCCTGCTCCACACCAGCAGCCTTCTGGTTCGTCGTTAGTTCATTGTCCTGAACACGCAACCACGCATCCCACTTGTAGATTGCCTCGACGCTCAGGTGCTCCCATCGCGTAATCTGACCGAACTCCGTCAGTCGCCTGCAAAGCGTCACGTACTTCTGCCTCGTATTCTTCACCACATTCAGCATCGGTATCTGTTCCTTGATCCACGCGACCAGCGTGGGCGCGTCATCATCATTCAACACTTCGAGGTCGTACACCTTCCGGCGAATTTCAGCCACATCCAGCGGCCTACGTTCATCCAGGCACCTGTTGACCTCATTCTCCACAAGCCGCACAATCGTCGTCAGCCGCTCATTCAGCGTGTCAGCATCCTCAGTCGTTCGCACTATGCCGTCAGCACCCTTCACACGCACGTCACGGATGCAGTTGCCAACCAGCCTATCCTGTGTCACCTTTACGCCTGTATTAATATAATAAGGTTTCTTGTTAACCGTCACCCGAACCTCCACGGGGCCATCCTCACCCTTCGGAGTCCTTTTGTGATGGTCAAAAAACAAAGATATTCTAATCATAGTCGTCTTCTGTTTTAGTTGTTATTTTGCCATTTAGTTTCCCCACATTTTCATCTCACCCCAGATTTGGGGAAACTTTTTGCCATTTTGGGGAAACCGTGGGGAAACCATTGGGGAAACATTTTTGCTAATTTGCGCTATTTTGCGTCACTTTGCGGTTCCGCTTATTTCTTACCAAATCTCTTCAAAACCGCGTATCTACCGCCATTTCTCCGATTTCCGCTATTTTGTACAGTGGAGCTGGAGGGAAATGAACAAGGAAAAGGGAACGCTGGTGTTTAGGGCGGTTTTCGCTGTTCTGTTAACATAATTATACACTATTGGGGAAACTTTTGATTTTAGTATCATTTTGATTTCTTAACTATTCTGTCGTTGCCTTCAGCTGCGCCAATGGGGAATGGGTAGCCTTTGAGCGGGTTGGTGCTGTCGAGGTGCTGCATGGCTTCGAGGACTTCAATCTTTTGTTCGAGGAGTTTGATGATGCGGTCCTTGTCGGCGAGTTGGTCGTCTTTGTCTTTCACTTGCTTTTCGAGTGAGGCGATCAGCTTGTCGATATAGGATGAGGGCTGTTGCGGATTGGACTCTTTTTCTATCTGCTCAGACTTGACTTCTTCCTGAATGGTCAGAAGTTGGCCATTGCCTGTTAGCAGGTAGTCGAGATTGAAGACTCCCTGGTATGCAGCGCATATCCTTTTGAAAAGATTGTCCGTGAGATAAGCCTCGTTGCCATTCATGGCTGAAGATATTGCCGGTCGAGTCAATCCGAGAGCCTTAGCAAAATCTATTTGAGTGTGAACACCAAAATGCTTTCGCAGGTGCTCATATACCTCTCTTAATCTTTCTTGTTTTGGTTTTATCATAATACACAAAAGTATTAATGTTTGTTAATATTTTACTCAAAAGTATTATCATTTGAATTTTTTGTCTTATATTTGCACCCAAATTAGTTAATAAAGTAATCGGGCACAAGAATAGCCGTCAGGTGAAGTTCACCTTTTCAGCAAAAGCGGAACGAGCCACTTTGCAACACTTTGGCGAGTGTATGGATTGCAAATATACGGCTTTCTTCCCGATTATGATACAAAAGTAATATAATATTAATAAAGATTAAGAAATGGCACAAGAAAAGGTAACACGTAAAGAACTTAAAGAAATGCGGGTTGGCAGCACTCGCGTGTTCCAGCTGACTGAGCCTTCCAAGCTCCAATCGGTTGCTACGACTTGCACCCAGATGAAGAATGAGAGGAGAGGTGAATGGAAGGTTGGAAAGGACTATGAGTCTATGTCTGTGAGCGTGACGAGGTTGAAATAACAACAAAACAAATAGGAACTATGGAGAGAGGTTTAATTCAATTCAGCGAGAGTCAGCAGACCATGAGCAGTTTGGAAATTGCCAAACTGACGGGTAAGCCACACAATGACGTGATGAAGGCCATCCGTGCAATGGAGTCAGGATGGGAAAAAGTATCGCAGGGAAAATTTTCCCTATCATCGAGAAAGGTGCAACAGCCAAATGGTGGAGTGAGAGAATATCCTTGCTACGAACTGACAAAAACTGAGTGTCTGTATGTTGCCACCAAGTTCAACGACGAAGCCCGTGCAAAGTTGGTGATCCGTTGGGAAGAGTTAGAGCAGAAGCAGCGTGCCCAGATGCTCCAGTTGCCTGACTTCACCGATCCTGCCGAGGCTGCAATGGCATGGGCGAAGGAATACAGAGAGAAGAAGGTTCTGGCCATCGAGAACAAGAAACTCGAAGAAGAGAATATCCAACTCGCTGCTGAGAACCAGGAACTGAAGCACGACAAGAACTATCTCGACCTGATTATGCGGTCGAAGGCTTTGCTGACCATCAGCCAGATTGCACAGGACTACGGTATGAGTGGTAAGGCTCTGAACAAGAAGCTGGCAGACATGGGTATTCAGTACAGCATCAACGGGCAGTGGATTCTCTACGCGAAATATAAGGATTGTGGGTATGTTTCGAGCCGTTCGATAGACATCACTCGCGCTGATGGTCGCCCTGACGTGGTGCTTCACACGGAATGGACGCAGGCAGGACGCAAGTTTTTGTATGAGGAGTTAAAGAAGCAAGGTATCATCCCAATGTTAGAAAGGGACTAATATGCTGACACAGGAAGAAATGTTGGAACTGAAGGCGGTGGTACGTCGCACGATGGAGGAGCAGATGGAGATGTACTCTGAGGTGTGGCTGACGGCTTATGAACTGTGCAAATACTTTGGCACGCTAAAACCGTCGTGGCTGGATAGGAACTGGCAGGCTCTTCCTAAGAACTGCGTGAGACAGCCAGGATGGACGGATGAGGGAGGAGAGAAACACACGACATCAAGGTTATATGCAAGAAACAAGATTCAGCGGCTGTTTGCATCTGGGGAGATTGAAAATCTGAGATGTAGGGCGGTGGTTGGATAAAGACCTTGCGATAGAATCGCAACGCAAATGACGAAGCAAGGAAGGTTGGCCGAGTGGTCGAAGGCATGGCGCAAAACTTAATGATGTGAATCATGATGGTGCGTTCAGCTATTACATCGCAGGTTCGAATCCTGCACCTTCCACCAAGTGCATGGAAAAGTCGGGCGGTACGTGTACCATCAGACGAACGGACAACTAACCACAGGGAAGTCGGAGGCAGGCAAAGTGGCACAGAAACCAAATAGGTGGAGTGGAACGGTAGCGTATAAGCAATCTGTGAGCGATGATGCGCACGAGGAAAGCGTGCGAGGAGCCAGGACAGCAGCGTGAGTAAGACTCTAATGCGGCCAATATGCCCAGCCGAGAACGGCTGTGAATAGTGACGGTCCCAAGCCCGAAGAACGCAGAGGGGAGTCAATAAACTAAAACAATACGATTATGAAAGAGAAAATCAAGAATTGGATGGGCAAGAACAACATGACATTCTCTGCCATCGCTGGTGAGACATTCACAAATGCTCATGTGGTTTATGCGCACATCGGGCTGGTTGTAATGCTGATAGTGATTGGGCTTGCAGGGGAATGATATACGACAGAAAGCCGTGCTATGGTGACGGTCAATGGCACTGCCCATTCCCGAAAAAATGGGTAGAGCGAATGAAGCAGGCCGCGAAGTGTTGCGAACAGTTGTCAGCTGAATACATTGAAGCGGCGATAGACAGGGAGGTGTACAGTTATAGGGTACCTCCTGGCGACTTTCTCGAAGAGCCGCAGGATGCACGAGGGTTGCCTGTTGGTTACGGTGACGGTTTGGGTAGAAATGTGAGTTGTGACATCTATGACTACGACAGCATGCCTGACATCATCGTTACAAACGGCTACGATGATTGGGCATATAAAGTAAAAAAACGGGTATTGACGGCATAAAAAGAATTAAAAATAAACAATATGAATAATAGCAAAATCATTAAAGGAGTATTTTACGACTTTACGCAGAACAAGAATGGTGTCTCAATAAAAAAGTGCTGTGCAAGTTGCAAGCATCATGAGCCATACGACAATGAGGGTGACAGGAGGAAATGTAAACTCAGTAAAAAGTCTGTTGACAAGAGCGACTGTTGTGGATGTTGGCATATTAGCGACCAAATTGATGACATAAAAATAAGATAGCATGAAGATTACATTTTCACAAAACATAAACGACATTGGTTGTGCAATTGAAGCCAACAAGGATGAGATTGGCGGCGTACAGAAGTTGAAAGAACTGGCCGAGAAGTTTCAGAATGAAATGACCAGGGCATATGATGCCGCTCAAATGGTGTTTAAGAAGTACCCGGAATTCAAGCAGGTGACTCTCGACACCATGACTGACGAAGAGCGAAAGATGATGGAAGCGGCAGAAAAGAAAGGAGGTACAGCATGATAAATCTATCAACACCAAGTCAGCAGATGCTCGACGAGCTGAATGCCGATTTGCAACGCATTGACTATTGGCAGAAGCGTTGGCATAGCGGCACAGATTGGATAAAAAGGAGCTGCGAATATAGAGAGATATGGAACCGCGAGCACAAACCTGTGTTGTGCGACAGACACGAGTTTAAGTCAGCCAATGGGAATCGTTGGTACTGCTTCGACATACCATTCTGGCCTGAAGGCTTTGCCGATATGGTGACGTTGCACTCCAGCTTCATCTATTATGAGACCTACGCCAGCATCGGTGCTTTCATTCCAAAGTACATGATGAATAAGGAAACAAACTTGATGGATGATGCCTGCGTGATATACACCAGCCATTTCTTTGAGCGATACTGTGAACGACTGAAGATTCCTTTCCGTTCGCGGGAAATGGTGCTGGAGTTTGCCAGCATCATCGCTTTCAACCCTCTACAGGATGACACAGACAAAGACGGACGGCCAATCGTCGTATCCCGTATGCCGAAAGCTGGTTTTACCTACGGAGTGAGGCGCGAGGATAATCCGAACATCATTGAGATGCGGACATTCCTGAGCGACAAGAATATGACACCAACGAAGCTCAGACGCTACGAAGAGTTGCGCGAGCGAGTGGATGATGACGCATTCATTGCTGAGTCATATAACCTATCTGTTTGGGGATCGATACATGCAAAGAATAATATACCAATTCCAAAAGAATAAATATATGGAAATAACAGGAAAGATTAGGTCAGTTATGCCGGCAAATAGCGGCGTAAGCCAAAGAACTGGCAACACATGGATGTCGCAAGATTATGTGATGGACTATTTCTGGTGGCCGAACCAAACGCTACCATCGCAAATGCTGTTTAAAGTGTTTGGTGAAGACCGCATCAAGCAATGGAACTTGCAACAGAATGATGAGGTGAAGATTACATTCCACATCGAGGCACATGAATATGACGGTCGGTGGTTCAATGAAGTGCGCTGTACTAACGTTCAGAAGGTAGGTGCGAGTGCAACTACCGAGGAATCACATGGGCAATCAGCTGAAGGACCTACCGCGCCAGCTGGCGCAAAGGTGCCTCCATTCCCGGAACCCGGGCAACAGGAAGAGGGAGGCGAAGACGATGACTTACCCTTCTGACCAGTATTTCAACGAGTGGCAGCCCACGGGTTGTCATTCGTCCTTAATTACAGGGAACTATGACGGAGGAACTGACCGATCAGCAGAAGTACGACCGTGAACGCTATCGGAAGCAACGTGAAAAGCTGCTGGCTCAGCGACGCGAATACTACATCAATTACGAGAAGAAAGGATTGAAAAAGCCGAGACAGCGCACACCACGACGCATCCGCGACCATGAGCGATATATGAAGCAGCGTGACGAGCGACTGCTGAGGCAAAGGGAATACTATGGGGAGAACCACGAGAAATGCCGTCAGAGCGTAAAAAAATGCCAACGTGAGGCGTCATTAAGAAAACTAAGGAACTATGAGTGAAGAAATCAATAATATAACGCCAAAGCTACGATCAACTGAGCAGATAGCGCAGGATGAGCAACTGAAGCGGTGGGACATCCTACGGCCATACTTGCTCGACCCGCGTGAGGACTACCCAGAGCCGTACACCATATTGGAGTACAACGGCGTGCCGTTCTCGAAGGTTGGCGGTCTTGCGGCCATCACGGGTCAGAAGAAGAATGGTAAATCGTTCGTACTGACACAACTGATGGCGGCAATATTGGGAAACGGGTGTGACAAGACGCAGCGCTACCTGCCAGGACTGAAGGTGCCCGAGCGAACCATCGAGTATCTGGGCCACCTGCCAAAGGTGCTCTACTGCGACACTGAGATGGAGAAGCTGTCGAGCGCAAAGGTGCTGCGACGTGTGCATTGGTTGTGCGATTGGGACATGAAATACCCAAACGACCGCTTTGCCGTGCTGTGGCTAAAGAACATGCCGAAGGATGAGCAGAAGAAGGTCTATCAGCAACGCTACGACCTCATCCGCATGGCCATTGATGCCATACAACCCGACGTGGTGTTCGTGGATGGTCTGCGCGACCTGATAGCCTCGATTAACGATGAGGAAACGGCCTCTACCATTCTTGACACCTTCGGCTCGTTGGCAGAGGAAAGAAACATGTCGATATGGCTGGCACTTCACCAGAACCCAAGCCGCAAGAATGACGATGACGAAGCCAAGATGCGCGGTTGGGTAGGTTCGGAGTTGGGCAACAAGGTGAGCGACACGCTGGTGAGTATCAAAACGAAGACCGCCAATGGCGTGACGTTCACAGTGAAGCAGTGCGATGCCCGCGACAAGGACATGGACGACTGGCAGTTTGAAGTGACTGAGGATGCTGGCAACCTTGGCGTACCTCGCATCATCACGAAGGGCACCAACTTGTCGAGCAAGTCAAAGGAGCAACCAACGTGTGACGATACACGACAGATACGCGAGTGGATTGAACAGGCGAAGGGCATGTACGAATGGCCAATGGACCGTCAGACCATCAAGAAGACGGTATTCTGCGAGATTGGCGGAGTGAAGAATAAAGACAAGCAACAGGCCGACATGATGGCGGCAATCAACTTGCACTATTTGGAAGAATCGACGCTGAAGAAAAATGGCTATCCAATGCTCCAACCACCTGAAGACTTACCCTTCTAAAAACGGTGACCCAATCCCATTGTATCCCTAAAGGGATACAGAACCGTGACCCAATGGCGGTGCGTAGGGTGCGAGACCCCTGCCCGCCTATGGCGTGGCGGGCGGGTCACGAACCCCACACACGCGCCGCACGCGCATGCGTTTGGCTTTACATTATGACGTTTTGAATTATGGCTAAAATCGACCAGATTATCATCGAGCGCATTCTGGACACGGCGAAGATTGAGGAGGTCGTAGGCGACTTTGAGGACGTGGCACTACGGAAGAAGGGCGTGAGGTATCAAGGCATCTGCCCTTTCCACGACGATAAGGGCTACGGCAACTTCTCGGTGTACCCGAAGGAGAACTGTTATCGCTGCTTCAAGTGCGATGCGAAGGGTGGCGTAGTGGACTTCCTGATGGCGCACGAAAAGCTGTCATACCCAGATGCGATACGGTGGTTAGGTAAGAAGTATAACATCGAGGTGGATAATGTGCCGTTCGATTATACGCCACCGCCACCACGACCCAAGCCAGTGCCACTGCCTACGCTGACGCTGCCGCGAGGAATGGTAGCGAGGCGGATGGTGACAGAGGGCGACGCGCTGGTGCAATGGATCAACACGGGTATCAAGTGGGGAAACGAGCAACGGGCAAGGATTCCGCAAGTGTTGCACGACTATTGTATAGGACACGCGACGGTACAATGTAGGCATGAGTTCACCGTGTTCTGGCAGATAGACCATGAGGGCAACGTCCGCACGGCGCACTATATGAAGTATAAGCCCGACGGACACCGAGTGAAGGATAAGAAGGACTATCCTACTGACTGGTTCCACGCGTTGCTTTCGAGGCATTGGGACGCTGAAAAGCAAGAGATGACCAACGAGCCACCATACCCATATCCGCACATATACGACCCGTCGAAGCAGGAAGCGAGGCTGTGCCTGTTTGGTGAACACCTGCTGAAAAAGTACCCAAAGGCAACTGTTAAACTTGTGGAGAGCGAGAAGACGGCAGTGCTGATGGCCATAGCTTACGGAAACAATCCGATGCAATTGTGGTTGGCGTGTTGTGGTGCGAGCAACTTGACACGCGAAAGGCTGAAGCCGCTCATCGGCCAGAAGCGGAATGTGATATTATACCCCGACCGTGACGGCGTAGAAGAGTGGCGAAAGAAGATGGAAAGCCTGTACTATCCGATGGTCAGCATTGACGATCAACCAGTGACGAAGTGGTGGAAAGAGTGCGACGGGCCGAAGGCTGACATCGCCGACGTGGTGGTGAGGATGCTGAACGAGGCTCCACCGCCACCGAAGACAATCGAAGAGATTAAATCCATCATGCCAAAAACCGCTGATTTGATAGATAAATTAGGATTGGAGGTGGTGACATGAAACAGGTATGCGAGGGATGCGTGGCATGGAGTAAATTCCCAAAGTTACATTTCTGTCATAAATTTGCGAAGCCATGCTTGCAAGTCCTGAATTGCAAAAAACGAAACCGACTATTAAACAAGAAAAGAAAATGATTAAAGAACAAGCAAGCCAAGAGAATCCAGGTATCAAGAACGTATCGACCAAAGTACCCGTGTGGGTGGCCGAATTGCTGAACCTGATATGCGCCTCGCGTGGCACCGACATCTACGGACTGCTGAAGCTGGTGCTGGAGTTCATCATAGAGACGGCCAAGGTTAGCGGCCCCGTGCCACCGGCCATGCAAACCATCCTTAACATGCTGAAGATGGACGTGGACTGGAACCGAGCCTTTGCCTTCAGCGACCCGTCGGCAGCGATGGACGTGGCGCAGGTGATTCTCGTACTACAGCAGCACGACAAGGACGGTGCGCGGCAAGGCTTCGGCCTCGCCATGATTGACAAGCCGTTCCTGCCGGGCGAGACACCGACAATGACACTCTGTGTCGATGACATCCTGGAGCGCGTGGCCGAGGTCAGCATGAAAGGACTATACCGCGACTTGCGACAGGTAGGCGTTGCACTGGAAACAGAAAGCCTACGCGAGACGCTGACTATGATGTGTGACGCGCAACTGCTGGCACACCTCGACGAGTCAGACCGTGGTGAGCTGCCGCATATGGGCGACTTCCACGACTTCGGCAAGCAGATACAGTATGGACGCAAGACGAAGCGCAAGCCGCACCGAACACCTGACTCACTGGCCAACTCTCAGCAGGTCATACAATGGACGGATGATGACCGAGAGTTGTCCGACTACGAAGCGAAAGGCTGGGAAGGTGAACACAGGCAAACGGACTTAGAACCGCCGGCAGGTGTGGACCTTGCCGAAGAGGTTGAAAATGCAATAGGCGGAAAGCCGTTCGACGTGGAGCCATGAGCGTAAAACGAAGAGCAGAACGGACGTACTTCAATACGGAGTACATGCCAGAACTATATGAGGATTCCATCGAGAGCGAAGACCCGATGGAAGGCGAGCGGCATGTGCGCGGAATTGATGACGTTGTACACGCCGACCGCCAAAGGTTCTACAAGTTCTGCCGCAAACACGGCTATGACTGTCAGATCATCAAGAACGAATCACGACGTAAACACCCAGACTTCTGACTATGGCAAAGAAGCGAAATTGGCGAGGGGTCAGTGACAAGGTGGCCAAGGACAAGCAGGAGATATACAACAGCCGCGAGTGGAAGGAGTTGCGCATTGCGAAACTCAGGAGCACCAACGGACTGTGCGAGGAGTGCATGAAGGAGGGCATCGTGACAAGTGCCCGCTGCGTGCATCACATCGTACCTATCGAGACCGCCCGAACCAAAGACGAGATGAAGCGGTTGGCTATCGACTGCGGACTCCAAGGGTTGAAGGCTCTGTGCTTCGCCTGTCATGCCCGCATCCATAAGGAACTCGGCAGCAACACGGCGAAGATAGTCCGCCAGCGTGCCGAGGCCCGACAAGACCGATGGGCTGACAACCTCATGAGTAAATTCACAATTAAGCAAGAAGACAATGATAACAGGATTTGAAGAACAGACCGAACCGCTGACCGACATGGAGCGCGAAGTGTTCCTACCTCCAATCATCAAAGGTCTGCGAGCGAAGGTAGGTAAGGACAAAGCCGTAACCAACCGCGACATCGTGCGAGGGCTGAAGGCCAACCTTAACATCAAGATAGGTGAGGCGCGAGTGCGAAAGATGATCAATCACATTCGCAACAACGACATCATTCCCTGCCTGATAGCAACGTCGAAAGGCTACTACATAGCCGAGACACCCGAAGAGGTTGATGACTACATCGACTCGCTCTATGGTCGCATCGAAGCCATCACCGCTGATGCTGAGTCAATGAAGCGTCAGAAGTCAGAGCGATGGCCGACCACTTGAACCTGGGCTATGCCTTTTTCTTGAAGGTGCCTCTCGAATCCAAAATCCCCTTGCCCTTTTCTGACTTGATTCATCGCATCCGAAAATGTTCTGGTAAAACCGTACAAGGCACGGACTATTCGGGCAAGCGGCTCACCTTTGAAGGGCGCGAACCTCTGATAACTGATTTTCCCACTTAAAACGATTTTTATTTTCATCTGAACAATGAGCAATATCCAGAAAGTGCTGCTGCCACCTACCAAGCCCGACTGCTGTGCCGACTGCCCGCTGCTGGGCATTGTGCCGAAGAATGTGGCGCGGCCAAAGAACTCGAAGGAGACGCGCCTGTGCATCGGTACGGCCGAGGCCATGAGCGAGCGCAAGACTACGAAGCGCGAGAGTGAGTCGAACGACCCGAAGCACCCGTTGAAGCGTCCGTGCGACGACCATTGGGACCGATGGATGACCTACCCGCGTCGCATCATCACAGTAAACAAGGCTCTCTACCGCGACTCGCGCGACCCCTACATGTCGAGCCTTTACCCACCGATTAAATTCCACAACTCATGACAAAAGCATTTGAAGAACTGATCAAGCAGACGGCGAAGAAGTTTGCCGACAAGAAGGCACCCAAGAACCCTGAGACGCAGTGGCGCAAGGGTGCCGAGTGGATGTACGACCTGTTGACGGGAGGCAAGACGGTTGACCTGTTGCGCCAGCAGCTGAAGGCCGACGTGATGAACCGCGAGGGCGTGAGCGAGGTGGAGCCGTGGAAGCTGTCGCTCATCGACGAACTGGCCGACATGCTGGCCGAGAAGATGGCGATGCAAGCGGAGATACGCGAGCAGGGGCGGTTGCTCCAGAAGTGGGACAAGAACATGAACCCCTACTACGAGTCGAACCCGCTCTACGTGCACATCAAGGCGAAGGAGCAGAGCATATCCGTGTGGCGCGACAAGCTGGGTCTGTCGAACACGGTGAACCCCGACCGCATCAAGCAGGACGCGAAGCGCGGTGTGGACACCGAGAAGGACGGCCTGAGCAGCCTGCTCACCCAAGCCCGCGACACGATGAATGAGATACCAGAGATGGAGTGAACGGATTAAATATTAGGAACTATGAGACAGATTGAAGTATCGCAGGAAGATTACGACTTCCTGAAGGAATTGGCACATGAGTTGAACACTCAAACCAACGACGGCAATGCCGACCCCGTTTATTGGGGAGTGATGGAACACAGGATGGAGCCTGCGCCAGAAGGTTGCGGCGATGCCATCATCTACATGGGCGACGGAGCCACGATGACTACCGATGAAGCCGTGGAGTACATCAATGAGAATATCGCTGACTACAGTGAGGACGTGCAAGATGAATGGAAGGAAAAGGACGACTTCGACCGCAGCGACATGCCTACGGTTGTCGATTTTCTTCACGACACGATGCAACTACATGAGTGCCGCATCGTATGGGAGGAGGAGAAAGACTTCATCAGCCGAGAGACGGGCGCATTCATTACAAAGCGGGCTTGCAAGGAGTACATTGAGAAATGTCACTACAACCACTCGAAGCCGCACACCTATGCCATGACCGCCTATCGTAACTACGAACTTGGACGGCTGCTGAATATTCTGCGTAAAGGCTTGGACTTCACACCAGCCACTGAGAGCGTTTGGCACTCCATCGACGAAAAGGCCGACGGCACAAAGTTCGTTGTGCTCTACGATGTCGAATGTGGTTACATGAGTCCGGCAAGCAGGTGTGCATTCGGTTTCGATTCGATGTTCATTAATGCAATGAATAAGAAGTATGGAGCCAATTACACCATGTGGGCATACAAAGACGATTTGGCACCAAAGAGATAATTCTCAAATTCTCTAATTCACAAATTAAAACAACCCCCAAATATGAAACTGATAATTTCAAAATCCGCACTTGAAATGGCAGTGAAGAACATCTGCCGAGTGATTAACTCAAAGAACGCCCTGCCGATTCTGGGCGACGTGCTCTGCATGGTGGACGAACAGCAGCAGACCATCACCATGACGGGCTCGGACACGGAGGCATGGCTCACGTACCAGTTAGGGCTCCAGGGGTGCGAGGGCGGCGGCGCATTCTGCATCGGTGCCGACCTGTTGCGCGACGCACTGAGCGAACTCCCCGAGCAACCGGTCACCATCCTCGCCACCACCGAGAGCGACATGAAGTTTCGCTTGCAACACGAGAGCGGCGAGACCATCCTGCCCCTCGACAATGCCGACGAGTACCCGACACCGCGACACCTCGAAGCCACCCGCACGGAGTGGACGCTGGAGAGTGGTATGCTGAAGCGGGTGCTGAAACGCTCGCAGTTCGCTTGTGCCAACGACGATCTGCGACCCGTGATGAACGGAATGTACTTCGACCAAGCCGACCGCGACACGCTGAACATCGTAGCCTCCAACGGTCATGTGCTCATCCGCAATGCCGAGAGCGTGGCGAACGAGCCGGGCGCATTCATCATGACGAAGAAAGCGGCCACGCTGCTGCCCACGTTGCTCGATGGCGACGACGAGGTGACGGTGAGCTTCGACGAGCGTGCCGTGGAGTTCGAGCAGGGCGTGATGTCGTTCGTGTTCCTGATGGTCGAGGGCCGCTACCCCAGCTACATGGCGGTGATTCCGCAGGATGCGCCCTACCAGCTGAAGGCCGACCGCCAAGCCCTGCTGAAGGCCGTGCGCAACGTGGCGCACTTCACTAACGACCGCAGCCGACTCGTGAAGCTCGAAATCAGCAGCAGCAGCCAGCGCATGACGCTCTACGGCGAGGACTTCGACTTCTCGACGGAGGCGAACGACCGCATCGGCATCGACTACACGGGCGGCAAGGACATGACGCTGGGCGTGAAGGCCGACAGCATCATCGACGAGCTCTCGCGCATCATCGAGCCGACGGTGACCATCCACTTCACCGACCCCAGCCGTGCCGTCACCATCCAGCCCAACGACCCGCTCTACCAGGGCGAGACGGTCACGATGCTGCTCATGCCCATGCTGGTGAATGAATAGAACACGAATTGAACGAATAAAACGAATAAAATAAAAGGAATTATGGAAAAAGAAACAAAAATCAGTATTGTACTCCACATCGTAGCCATGATTATTTTGGCTGCTTTCATGTGGGCATTGGCCGACTACAAGGCCGCACTTATCTCATTGTTAGTGTATGTCGCTTGTGCTGCTATCCGAGAGATGGGCAAGCAAGAAGGACAACGAGAAATGCGTGAGAAGTGTCTGGAGAACTTTATCGAAGGAGCCGCAAAGGTGGTGAAAGACACCGACCTTGCGATGAAGGCTCTCGGCATAGACGAGGAAACGCAGGAGAAGATACGCAAGGCTCGTGAGATTGTTCACAAAGCGCATTGTGCCGACTTTCCCGTGCCGGACAAAATCGTAATCAGAAAAGAAACTGAACCGCAACCGCCATCGTTTGAAGAAGCGCAAGGCGAAACGGGTACTAACGTAGCGGACTGACCTATGGCAAAGACAAAAGACTCACAGCCGCAGCAGACAATGGAGGAGTATCTGCTCTCGCAGCTGGATACGCCGGTGGTGCTGAAGGACGGCACGATGATGACGAAGCCGGACGGCTCGCCGATGACCAAGCAGGAGGCGATAGCCACGAACATCCTGAACCTGGCGATGAACCGACGGAGCAGCGAGAGCAGAGCCAAACGGCTTGCCGCTTGAGCTATGCCGAGTCGCGACGGAGGAAGGCCGATAGGCCAAGGGCGACGTGAAAGCGGCCCAATCAGACAGATTTGAGCTATCCCGACAAACGGGATTGCGGCGTAAGCCAAAGGGCAAAAACGACCACGAATTAAACGAATTAAACGAATATGAAACCAACTCATAGAATATTCTGCCCCGATTGCGGGCGACAGAAGATGCTGTTTGAGACTGAGCGGAAAGCACAGGACTTCCTCAAATGGAATGCCGACGAGATACAAGGTGGCGAGCGGTTACATCCATACTATTGCAAGGCATGTTGCGGGTGGCACCTCACTCACGTAGCACATCGTAAGGAATACGACAACCGCATGGAAGACCGCATCAACACGTATCGAGAGACTAAGAGTGGCCAGAAATGGCAAAACAAATTAGAAAGGCTGGCGCGTAAGCCTGACCCAAACAAAAAGAGCAAGAAATGGCGCAAGATTAAAAACCCAAAGATATTCTGACTATGGCAAAGAAAGACAAAGAACAACTGCCCGACATCCCGGAGACGATGGAGGACTACATGCTCAGGCAACTGAAGAAGACTGTGATTCTGAAAGACGGCAACACGCTGAAAGACCCGCACGACGGACACGAGATGACCGCCGAGGAAGCCATTGCGCATAACATGATCAATGCGGCAATGAAAGGTGATACTAAGGCTGCTGCCTACATCCAGAACATTCAGATGCGGGCCAAGATCATGAAGAAGAAATAAACCCCGAAAATAGTATGAAACAAGAACAAGTGAACATCGAGGTGGTCAACATCGACGACCTCATTCAGGACGACCACAATTTCAACAAGGGTAACGAGCAGGGTGCGCAGTTGTTGGAGCGCAGCTTCCGCGAATGTGGCGCGGGTCGCTCGGTGCTGATTGACAAGGACAACCGACTGGTGGGCGGCAACAAGGCGCAGAAGGGCTTCAAGGCTGCGGGCAAGAAGAAGGTGATCATCGTCGATTCGGATGCCGACACGCTGGTGGCGGTACGACGCAAGGATGTTAGTCTCGACTCTGCCGAGGGCCGCAAGATGGCGTATCTGGACAACCTCACCACGCAGGTGAACCTGACGTGGGATGTTCGAGCCCCCTTTACGCAAGGGGGCGGCTTACGCAGGGGTTGCGGTGTAAAGATGGCAGCATAATATAAATATAAGGAACTATGAGACTAACGCTGAACTATTGCACGATAGCAGACGTGCAACAGGTCGCACCCAAGAAAGGCGACAACCAAAGGAAAGACCGAATCGTTCTGCTGAACATTGACGAGGAGGACTTCTTCGAGATGCTTGACAGCGTGAACCCGAAGAACATCGTGAAGTATCTCGACATGCGAAAGATTCCACACCGCGAGCCGTTGCAAATCAACGTGACGGAGAACAAGGTGCGGCTCTCTGGACGTGCCACACCCGAAGCCGACAAGGTTAGGCGCGGCTTATACAATGCGAACCAGCGCAACCGAAAGAAACTGAATCGGGCACTTGAAATGCTCGACAACATGAAATCGGGCGAAAAGTTATAAATCATAAAATATAATTAGGAACTATGACAGAGAAAGAAAGAAGCAAGATGATTGACCAGATTGGCAATTACATCTTATCGAGACAATTTGCAAAGCACGAAGTGGACATACCAGAAGCCTTGACGGTGCTTTGCGCAGTGGTTGACCAAATCATCCGTTCACTTTGCGAGGTGTGCGGACATGACGCTGAGGGTATGATAACGTGCTTTTGCAACGCACTCCAGCAGCCGCTCGAAAAGGAGCGACACTATTCAACAGGTGACAAGGATGCCGATGAACTCATGGGCAAAATCATAGCCGAGATGAAAGATGGTGGCGACATTGAGGAAATCGTCAACAAATATATCAGTTGCGATGACCCCGAACTACGTCAAGAACTTATCGAGAAAATGACGGAGTTACGAGATAATCACCGAATCGACAATGTTAAGGTGGGTTATAAAAAGCAGGAGGACGAGAACCCAGTCTTAACAATGAGCATGGCTAACGAAATAGAATCCAACGCCAACGAAATGCTGAAGAACTTAATGGAAGAAGGGTCTGACAATCTGCCACGTCCCGTCATTCTTACTATTGCAATCATCGCCATATCGAAATTCACGGGCAAGCCTGTGAGTCTTGACACGAAAAAATAACTCATACAAGTATGGCAAAGACATTTGAAGAAGAATGCGCTGAAGGTCGCTTTGAGTTCAACCCGAATCGCAGCTTTGAAGAACGGTGCGAAATCGCAAGGCGCACCGCCATCACAAGTGATATGACCTACGAAGAACGGTTAGCCGCTCAACGTCGTAGGTATGGTCTATAACCCATAAAAACGACAAATCATGTTTGAGAAAGTAAATGCTGGCCATCCGGATAAGATGGCCGACCGACTGGCGGGTGCCGTCGTGGATTTAGTGTATGAACGTGCGGGAGGGCTGACGAAGGCGAACCCGCGCGTGGCTTGTGAGGTGATGGCGGGGCACGGCAGGGTGGACGTACAGATTGAGACGAGCCTTGGCCGACTGGACTTGCGGGCTGACGACGTGGACCCGCTGATTCACCGGCTGTTCGGTGAGCGCGTGGTGGGTAACGTGCTCATCGCGCCACAAGACCCTCACCTGTCGGATATTTTGAGCCCCCTATGGCAAGGGGGCGGCTATAAAGCAGGGGTTCTTCGACGAGCCAAGCGGCAAAGCCAAGCGGAAATGAGATTAGCAGCATAACAATTTATAAACATAAGGAACTATGACGTATGAAGAATTGATGGCAGAAGCCAAAAGAGTGTATGACAACGTGGCAAAGAATAGCCCGTTTTGTGCTCAGTTTGAAGCACGAAAAGTGATTGCGAGCAAAATTGACCAATGCTCAGATAGAGATGAGCACTTGAACGTCCTCGAATGGGATGAGTACAAAAACAACTATGCTCCGATGAAGCGTGAGACCTATGAGCGTCGTAAACAGATGGCAAAGGAATCATATGAGCGCACATTGGCTGAAATCGAAAAAGAGTACGAGGAGAGAGGAAAGTTTTCACCAGACTATCACAAGATTTAGCCCCCTGCATTATAGCCGTCCCCCGATTGGCGGGGGACTCTAAACGGGGCAGGTGGTGACGGCCATCTGCTCGATAGGCGACGAGAACGTGACGTTTACCTACGCCGACGGCAGGAGGGAGACGGAACGGTTCGAAAAGATTGTAGAAGATGCAAGAGAATACATTCATGGTCTTGGTGGTTTCGAGGCTTTTGCCATGTGGGGACTGATAAGACCATGAATGCCCCCTGCATTATAGCCGTCCACCGATTGGCGGGGGACTCTAAACGTGGAACAGGCAAGGCTGTATATCCTGACCGATTGCGGCGGCTCGTTTGAAGCCTTTGCATGTTGGGGTCTTATTCGCCCCAACATGTAGGCAAAGTTCTTTCAGTCGCTCCGCTTTCTTAAGACTCGCTGGGCTCGAATAAGCGAGAGCAAGGGCCGGGCGGTGAAAGCGTCACCCTTTTTGCGTCCCTTCGGTAGCAAGCGACCAGAGGTGGAGCGCGGGATGCCGAGCGCGCTGAAGGCTGCGAGTAAGCGAGAGCAGTGCCATGCTCGCATGAGCAATGCCGAGCGTGAGCAGGCTCGACGCTGAAAGCGTCAATGGGGACTTCTGCGGCCACAGCCGCAAATTGATAATTGATAATTGAGAATTGAGAATTAAATAAAAGGAACTATGAAGAAGAGAATTTTTGAGAGTACGGACACGAACGTGAAGAAGTTCGTGTTTGAATGGGGCGACCAGCCAAGCGAGAAGAAAGGAGTAGCCGAGGCGGTGCTTTACCGCTATGGCGAGTACAGGAAGCGCACGGTGATATGCTGCTCGGTGATGAGCGGCTGTCCCGTTGGTTGCACGTTCTGCGGCACGGGCAAGTTCTTTGTGCGCAACCTGACAAAAAACGAAATCGTGGAGCAGGTGCGCTCATGTTTGGAAACCATCGACTGCGGCACACGCGACATCGAGAAGTTCCAAATCATGTTCATGTCGATGGGCGAACCGATGCTGAACTGGAAGGAATTGAAGTTGGCCATCATCGAATTGGCCGATATGTACCCGACGGCTCAACTGCTTATCAGCACGTCGGCACCAACGGGAATGATTTACCACCTGGGCGAACTGATTAGCTTCTCGATGCAGATTAAGCGGCTGGGGCTTCAGTTCTCAGTACACGAAAGCACCGACGAGGCAAGGGCAAAGCTGATACCGACGAATACTTGCACGCTGCGACAGATTGCCACGATGGGCGACGCATGGGCAGCGTTTACAGGTCGCAAGCCGTTCTTCAACTACTGCGTAAACACGGACAACAACGGAGCGGATGATGCCCGAAGGCTTGCATCGCTGTTCAATCCCGACGTGTGGGAGTGTACGCTGTCGGTCATCTGCGAGAAAGACGAGTCGGTGGCGAACAGCATCAACCGCCAACTCGACATCATCGAGGGCTTCCGCAAGTGCATGGAAGACGAGGGTTTTCATCTTCGTGTGTTCAATCCCGCAGGTCAGGACGACATCGGAGGCGGTTGCGGTCAGCTTTGGTACTTCCAAAAGTGGCTAAAATCTAACTTCTGACCCCATCCCTCATCCATCAGCCATCGCAGCGGCTGGTAAACCCCCGGCAGTATTTCGTGCGATAAATAGACCGTCACGTGACAATTTAAAACTGTCACGTGACAATCTCGAAGTCGTCACGTGACGATGGTAAACGTACAACATAATAAATTGATTAAAAGTATGGCAGATTTGAAACTGAAGATTAAAAAGCAGCTGTTCAAACGCAAGGTCGAGGGACAGACGAAGGCCGGATACATCGGCAAGGTGATCACCAGCGGCAAGGCTGGCTTCGACGAGATAGCCCGCGAGAGCGCAAAGAACACCACGCTGCACCCCAAGGAGGCATCGCTGGCGGCTGAGCTGCTGCTCGAAGGCGTGTGCGCCAAGTTGAAACAGGGCTTCATCGTTGACCTGGGACCCCTCGGAACGCTCTACCCTGCCGTGAGCGGCAAGTGGGAGGAAGACCCGAAAGACCTTGCCCTCGCCGACATGACCCCGCGCGTGAACTACAAGGGCTCGGACGACATCATGGCAGCCATCAAGGGCGCAACGCTCTCATGGGCTACGGAGAAGGACGAGAAGGAAGGCGTGGAGACTCCCGACGACGACACGACCAACACCGGCAACCAGGGCGGTGCTCCATCTGGAGAACTTGAAGGCTGAACCGTAGGGATGGATAGGAGTTTGGTGTAATGGTTAGCACATGAAACTTTGGATTTCACGGAAGAGGTTCGAGTCCTCTAACCCCTACCTATTGGCTGTTGGTGTAATGGTAGCACGCATGACTCTGGATCATGAAGCATAGGTTCGACTCCTATACGGCCAACGAATATCGCGGCATGGAGCAGTGGCCAGCTCGCTTGGCTCATAACCAAGAGGTCGCAGGTTCGAATCCTGCTGCCGCAACACTCAGGGGGGGATTAGCTCAGTTGGTTAGAGCACCTGCCTTGCAAGCAGGGGGTCGCGGTTTCGACTACCGCATCCTCCACTATTCGAGATTATCAACGTGAAGAGTGAGGCACTGCTTCGCTCTTCTTTTTATTAACAATCCCAAAACATTACGAAAACTATGGGTAAACAGAAGAGAAGCGAGAACACGTACCAAAAGATTCAGACCGTGTTCAAGAGAGACGTGAAGAACGTCATCATGCCTTATGGCGAGTTGACCGACCCAGCATTTGAATTTCTGCGCGACAAAAAGTGGCGTGGTGAGGAGAAGGTGGACGGAACGAACATCCGACTGGAGGTGACAAGCGAGATTGTACGCTCGGAGCCTTCCGATGAAGGAACCATTCAGACGCTTGGCGTAGCCTTTGCCGTTGACTACAAGGGCAAAACCGACAATGCCAACGTGCCACCGAAACTGATGCAACACCTTACATCGACCTACCCAGCCGAGAAGGTTCTAAGCGCACTCGGACTGAAAGCCTTTATCCCTTACGAGGAATGGTCAGACCACAAGTGGCAGTCGGAGCATGACATCCCCGACCTCTACACCATCTACGGCGAGGGCTACGGTGCAAAGATTCAGAAGGCTGGCGGCAACTACATCCCCGACGGCAACGGATTCATTGTGTTTGACGTAAAGGTTGACGACTTGTATCTGCTGACCGATGCCCGCGACGAGATAGCCGAGAAATTGGGCGCAAAGACGTGTCCGCTCATGGGTTACTTCACGCTGGACGAAGCCATTGACTTCGTGCGCAAAGGCTTCAAGTCACAGGTGGCTCAGAACCCCGACTTCATGGCCGAGGGCTTGGTGCTCCGTATCGACATCGGACTTCGCAATCGTCGCGGTGAGCGTATCATAACCAAAATCAAGACGTGCGACTTCCAAAAGTATCGCGCTGTCTATGGCACCGATGAGCCAGTAGAGCAACAGGTGAACGAGCATATCGGATAGCTCATCCATCAGCCATCGCAACGCGGTAAACCCCCAACACGATTTCAACCGATATATGAACCGTTACCTAACAACTCGGCAACTGTTACCTAATAGTTGCGCGGTTGTTACCTAATGACGGAATCACAACAAAATGTTTCATCTATAAAATTTCATGCAATGGCACTGAAACTGAAGATTAAAAAGCAGCTGTTCAAACGCAAGGTCGAGGGACAGACGAAGGCCGGATACATCGGCAAGGTGATCACCAGCGGCAAGGCTGGCTTCGACGAGATAGCCCGCGAGAGCGCAAAGAACACCACGCTGCACCCCAAGGAGGCATCGCTGGCGGCTGAGCTGCTGCTCGAAGGCGTGTGCGCCAAGTTGAAACAGGGCTTCATCGTTGACCTGGGACCCCTCGGAACGCTCTACCCTGCCGTGAGCGGCAAGTGGGAGGAAGACCCGAAAGACCTTGCCCTCGCCGACATGACCCCGCGCGTGAACTACAAGGGCTCGGACGACATCATGGCAGCCATCAAGGGCGCAACGCTCTCATGGGCTACGGAGAAGGACGAGAAGGAAGGCGTGGAGACTCCCGACGACGACAACTCGCAGACGGGCGCGGGCGGCGGTGCGACTGGCGGAGAGCTGGAGGGATGATTCACCATTGAACATTGAACATTGAACATTGAGGGCTGGCGCATCGCGTCGGCTCTCTTTTTTGAACACGAATTGAACGAATTGAACGAATTATGGAGAAACAATTAGACTTGTTTGGCGATGAAGTCATAGAGACCAACGTGAACAGGAAGAGCCGACAAGAAGTTATTGAGGACTACGAGGCTTTCCTCGACAAGCACGACAAGAAGAAAACGACCGACGATTGCTACACACCGCCGGAAGTGTACGAAGTCGTTAAGGAGTTCGCAGGGACATTGATGGACTTGACAGACAAGCAGATTATTCGCCCGTTCTATCCTGGTGGCGACTACAAAGCGGAAGCCTACCCAGAGAACAGCGTGGTAATCGACAATCCGCCATTCTCCATCATTACGCAGATAACACGATGGTACGAAGCGGCAGGCATTAAGTACTTCATGTTTGCGCCACATCTGACGTGCTTTACCTCATGGGCGACTTGCACCATACTGACGGATGCAAACATCAGATACGCAAACGGAGCCATCGTTAAGACATCGTTCATCACGAACTTCATAGATGACCCTCGCGTGTGGCTCTGCCCGTCGCTGAAGAATAAGCTGAACGCAGTCGCAGGAGTGACGGAGCATCCGACGGAGAAGAAGAACTACCCAGCCAACGCAATCAATTCTGCGCAGATAGGCAAGTTTCTCTCCCGTGGTGTCGAATTGAAGATGCCGAAAGACGAGTGTGTGCTCATCGGCAACCTCGACGAACTAAAGCGTGTCGATATGAAGATATTCGGCGGCGGTGTTATCTTCTCAGACCGCATCGCAGAAGAGATGCAGCGTTACAAAGCGTCGTTTGAGCGGGATGTGGAATTGTTTTCCCGTGAGCGTCGCATCGTTGAACAACTTAACAAAAAGGAACTATGACAGTAGATTACAACCCCTACGTCATCATCGACGACGTAACAATGTCGAAGGTCATGGAGTTGCTGAACACGGCAAAGAGCATGGCCGAAAAGAGTTATCCGCATTTGACGAATGACTATGCGAGAGTGATTAAACAAGTCCGTGAGCGTGCCGAATCGTTTACGGGTAGTCAGAACAAACCGAAGACACGAAAAGCATATGGGTGACGAAGAAACAATGAAGATGCTGATGCCCCAGGGCAAAATCAAAATCATGGTAGGCGGTCAGGTGGTCGGCACGACTGCCAAGCCCATTCACATCGTGACTGAGAACTACACCAAGGCCGAAGCGATTGCCGAAGCCGCTGACATCAAGCGGTCGTTTGAAATCACGGGCAATGCCATCGTGCAAGAGCCAAGCCAAGCACTGCGCGACATGTGGAATGACATGATGCGTGGCAAAATGGACGTGACCATTGAGCAAAAGGTCGGCAAATTGCCACGCAAGATGAAGAAAGCGTTGCACTCCAAGCGAATGTCGAAGTGGAAGCGCAAGGTGGCATCGTACATCAATCGTCGGCAGATTCGCATCCGTGACGCTGAAATGGTCGTCACTCCTGACCAATTCGACACGTTAAAGGCTACCATTAGCGGCGGTACTATCGAGCACGGCTGCGTCGTATCGGGCAAACAAATCAGCGAGGCTTTGGAACGCTATAAACATCGGCACAACTGACGCTCTTCTGACGAGTAAACCCCCAACGCATTATTACCCGACATATAGAGGTAGAAAACATATACCTTTTGCCAAAGAAACATATACCTTTTGCCAAAGAAAGGTATAGGTTTCCTGAAAAAAGAAATATAGGTTGAACAATTAAAA
>Ga0265298_10000788_pt1 | contig 46627 bp, 47 predicted proteins | sample AusTroGonzalo_MG_3_FD_193486 | JGI IMG/M metagenome (GOLD analysis project Ga0265298, IMG submission 193486) | Bovine rumen microbial communities from tropical cattle in Woodstock, Queensland, Australia - Gonzalo_01 | ecosystem: Host-associated > Mammals > Digestive system > Stomach > Rumen ...
TGGATGCATCACTTCCAGCAAAAAGAATATATAGGAAGCGTGGATACAAGGAGACTGAGTATAATACTGTAAAGACTGATAACGGAGATTATCTCTGTTATGATGTTATGAGGTTGGAGCGATAACTCGCAATAAAATCGACTAAGACAAACAGCTTAAGGATATTTTTATAACAAATGAAAAAAAGACCGGGTTACGATATTCGTACCCGGTCTATTATGTTGTTGGTTCCCCTATGTAAAAAAATCTGTGGTTTAAGTTTGGTTTAAGCCCTGTTTCCAGGGTAGGTTATGATGCTCAAATGCTTGAGTTTATTGGCTTTGCGGATTTCGCAAATTTGGCTGAAATAGAACCACCTCTTCCCACCAAGTAAGAGTTACCAAGTTTGGTAGCTCTTATTTATTTTTCAAGGGATTGCCCGTGGTTGAGCGGTTTCTGAGGGTTTGTACCTAAAATGACTACTCTTTATAACCCTATTTAACTCTTCATAAGCCTACTTAAATTTGTCGTAAATTTTGTCGTAAGTTTGAGTTAGGCAATGGATATAATGTGATTTGATATAATGAAGTCGTTAGTTAGGAAAATTTTAATTTGATTGTATGGGGTTATGATTACTATCAAAGCTTTGTCGCCTGTATGCTTAGAGAAGATTATGCAAAGATAGACTAATCGAGTTCATCGTCAAATTTCGGTTTGTCGGGATATCAACGAATGAATTGATGGTGGCTTTATGAAAAAGGCAACAAGAAAACAGCTGGCAAACATCGCAAAGGAGATGGCACAGCTACCTTTCCACGGGTTTGAAGAAGGAGAAGCTTCAAACCTGGAACCGATCATTCAGCCGTTTCCAAAATGGACGCTTGAAGAAGCTGACAGGCTGTGGTGCGCGGCATTCGTGTATAACTGCTGCAGGGAGGCTGGATTTGATATCCCGATCCGTCCGGACGAATGCAAAACCTGTCATCTGGCAGGCTGTATCGCGTGGGAGGAATTTGCGAAAGGCAATTCCCGGATCGAGTATCATCCGGGCGGAGAAGGGTTTGTACCGGAAGCGGGCGACATCGTTCTTTATGATCGCGTTTTTGAAAACCGGGAGCACGATCATATCGGAATCGTCATTGAAAAGCGGGAGAATACGATCCTCGCCGCAGAAGGGAATATCGACAACCGCTCAGGAATGATCGAACGCCCCCTCGACGAGCATATCCGCGCATATATCCGGATCCCGGACGGATTTCATTACAAAACAGAGTAATTATGAAGGCGTGGAAGTTGAGATGGTCGTCATGAAAGATACATTCCATGCTTTTGCGACTATAGGCACTGGAACACCGGAGACCAAGAAGCTGCTCGAAGATATTATACGATTCATGAAGAGCGTTATGGGATAAATCGCAATTATCTGTGATAAGCATAGTGTATAATCAATCTGACAGAGCGATCGCTTTGGCGATACTATTTTAAGATAGTAGGAATCAATGAACGCAAGGGATTATTGGGAGAATCAGATGGACGAAGAGAATATCAGAGAGCTTTCAGGCGCAAACATGGATATTGATTTAGTCAGTGAAAATGCACCTTGGGCTCAATGTGCTTGTCCATGGAATGAAGTTGAGAATACCAAAGAGCATAGATGCGCAGTAAAAGACACTTCTATATGCAAGTATTTTCGGGGTATCAAGTATTTAGACAGTGTGCTATGCAGTTATCCGCAAGAAGAGTGATTATGGCTTATTTCAGGTTTGAGAATAAGAATATCTACTTTGCTATGAACAATCTCTTATCAAATAAATCCGTCGTATTTTTCGATGTAGGATACACAATAGATTATCCAGCCTCAGGAGACTGGATGTATACAAAACGCTTTTATGAGATTGCAGGTGAACGGCTGAAACGTAACTCAGAATCTCAGATCAGTAAAGCCAAAAGCACCGGAGTAGAATATTTGGAAAAGGATCATCTAATCAGTACTGAAGCTGAAGAAGCAGAACAGTATTATCATTTCTACCAAATTGTATCTGAATGCTTGCAATTGAATCTTACAAATGATGAGCTTTCTGAAATAGCGAGAGACCGAACATACAATATGGATAATTACATAATTTATCAGGACGCGAAAAAGGTTATTCAAACACTCAGCAAAACACATACTCTGGGTATTATATCGGATACCTGGCCAAGCATTGAAAACCAGTTGCGTTCGTTGGACGTCCTGCAGTACTTTTCTTTTGCTACTTACAGTTTCTGCCTGGGTGTGTTTAAACCGGATAGAAAGATGTATTTAGATGCTCTGAAGAAATGCGGACACACTGCTGAAGATACGGTTTTCATTGATGACAGTATACGGAATCTGGCCGGAGCCGCCGAACTTGGTATTACACCTATATTGATAGCTGCAAACACCGCTTCTGATGTGGAGACTTCATATTTGAAGATTCATTCTCTTTCCGAATTAATCTGATTTGAAAAGTTTTGCGGATTAGCCCTGAAACAAAAAACGGGCGTTATAATAAACATGACATATAGTTGTCGTGTTTATGATGTTAGCATATTCGTGGAGCGTGATCAGATGAAGATTGACAGACTCATCGGGATACTGTCGGTATTGTTGCAGAAGGAGACGGTGACCGCGCCTGAACTGGCTGAGCTTTTCGAGGTCTCGAGGCGTACGATTAACAGGGACATTGATACCCTGTGCTATGCCGGAATACCGATAAGAACGAAGCAGGGTTCCGGCGGAGGCATCTATATCGCAAGAGGATACCGAATCGATCGGACAGTCCTTACTTCCAAGGACATGCAGACGATCCTGGCAGGCCTGAGGAGCCTTGACAGCGTAAGCGGGAGCAGTTATTACGGCCAGCTGATGGAAAAACTTCAGACCGGATCTTCTAATCTGCTGAGCGGCAAGGATTCGATGCTGATCGATCTTTCTTCCTGGTACAAGGAGTCTTTGGCGCCAAAGATAGCCTTGATCCAAGATGCGATCGAGAGCCGTCATCTTCTGAGATTTGATTATTTTGCTCCGTCAGGAGAGAGCAGCAGGACGATCGAGCCGTATTATGTTGTCTTCAAATGGTCGAGCTGGTATGTCTGGGGTTGGTGCAATAAACGCAAAGACTGCAGGCTCTTCAAGCTTAACCGTATGGAAAATGTAATCATGACGGACAAAAAGTTTGAATTAAGGGAAGTTCCGGTGCCGAATCTCTCCAACGAAAAAGTCTTTAAGGGAGGCATAGAGGTAAGAGCGCTCTTTGATCCTGACGTTAAATGGCGCCTGATGGAAGAATTCGGACCTAAGTGCTTCGAAGAGACAAAAGACGGCAGACTGCTCTTTTCGGCAGAGTATACGGATATGGATAACCTGATCTCTTGGATCCTGACATTCGGAGACAAAGCTGAGGTTATTGAGCCGGAAGAAGCAAGAAAGAAACTGCTTGAGATAGTGGAAGCTATCAAGAAAAATTACAAGAGGTAATACGATATGACAGATAACAGTTTGATCAGTTGCTGCGGAATGGATTGCAGCACATGCTATTGCTACGGAAAGATGTGTCAGGGATGCAACGCTGCATGCGGTAAAGTTTTCCATTGCTCTGAAGGCGAGAAATGCGCCATATATCAATGCTGCATTACTAAGAACGGATTTAAGTCCTGCGGTGAATGCGATAAGCTTCCTTGTGAGATTATCCTTGGTACGAAAGATCCGAACCTCTCAGAAGAAGAATTCATGAAGACTGTTGAGGACAGGGTAAAGCGCTTGAAAGGAGAGTGATCAGAATGACATTTGACTTTAAGAAAGAATATAAAGAATTCTATATGCCGAAAGACACACCTGCCATTGTCACTATTCCGAAAATGAACTACATTGCGGTAAGAGGCCATGGTGATCCTAATGAAGAGGATGGTGAATATAAGAAGGCAATAGGACTTCTTTACGGTATCGCATTTACTATCAAGATGAGCCAAAAGAGTGATCACCGTATTGAAGGATTCTTTGACTATGTTGTTCCTCCGCTTGAGGGATTCTGGTGGCAGGAAGGTGTGGACGGAATTGATTATTCCCATAAAGAGGACTTCAATTGGATATCCGTTATCCGCTTGCCGGATTTCGTTACAAAGTCTGAATTTGATTGGGCGGTAGCTGAAGCAACCGCAAAGAAAAAGACAGATTTTTCGAAAGCCGAGTTCTTTACATATAGTGAAGGTCTTTGTGTACAATGCATGCATATAGGTTCTTACGATAACGAACCCGCCACCGTAGAGGCAATGCACCGCTTCGCAGAAGAGAATCGATATGTCCCTGATATCTCGGAACAAAGGTTGCACCATGAAATCTATTTGAGTGACGCAAGAAAAGTTGATCCCGATAAATTAAAAACCGTAATTAGACATCCGGTCAGAAAGACTTGAATTGATACTGTTCGTTGTAGATATTCAAGAGTGTTGTTACACTTTATCGCAATTATCTGTGATAAGCATAGTGTATAATCAATCTGACAGAGCGATCGCTTTGGCGATACTATTTTAATACAATTACTCATGGGGATGGAGTTTTGAAATGAACAGTAATCAAGGGAAATACATGAGAAGATGCTACGAATTAGCTATCAGTGCAGGCAAGAAGGGATTCGATACTTTCGGAGCCGTGATTGTTTATGACGGAAAAATATTGGAAGAAGCGGAGAATACCGCCGACTTTAAGAATCATATATTCGGGCATGCAGAGTTTAACCTTGTGCATAAGTGTGCCAATAAGTATTCTGACGAGATAATGGAAAAAGCTGTTCTTTATACTAGTTGTGCCCCTTGTGAGAGATGTCTCGGGGCTATAGCGTCGCTTGGCGTTCATAATGTGGTATGCGGAGTTTCGTACAAAGAATTCTGCAAATTACTCCCGTTTGATTATCAGGCAGTTGATCGCGAAGGACTTCTAAAGCAACTTGGAATCACTATGAAGCTTACTGAATCAGTACTCGAAGACGAAGGCATGCATGTTTTTGAATGGTGGGGCGGAGAATATCGTCCGTTAGAGGAATTGATAGCGGAGATGGACGAAGTGAAAAAGAACAACAGAGAATAGTTTGATGAATTCGAGTTTGCCGGGACGATAAATCACAAAAAATCGACTAAGACAAACAGCTTAAGGATATTTTTATAACAAACGAAAAAAGACCGGGTTACGACATTGAAGTGAACCCCTGAAGTTAGACAAACTTCGGGGGTTTTTATATGAAATACAGTTTTGAATTAAAAAAAGAAATCTACAAGAAACATTGCGAAGGTTATGGAAGCGAGATTCTTTCTAAAGAATATGGTATTAATGCTTCCAAAATCCGATATATGTGCAGATTGGTAGATAAGCACGGATTAGAAGCTATCTGGATAAACAGGAAAAGTGTCATAAATGACAGAAATCCATTTCGGTGATTCGGCGCCTCAGAGTATAAAGTTTAAGGTTATGTTAAGGAAAGTATAATCTTCCGGAAAGTCGCACTGATTATAATCGTTATTGTAAATGCATATTATGGGGAGATTGATTATGTATAAGGAATGCTTACAATGAATAGACTTAAAAAGGCTGGCGCAGTATTTGTTATTTTAATAATAAATCTTTTGGTGTTTGGCATAATTGCGCTGAATGTATTTGTGATATGGAAGGATTTTCCACAGTGGATTATGATACTCGCCGCAATGTTGGATATAGCTGTTGTACTTCTTATAGCCAAGAAGGTATTTGCCGGGAAAGCGGCAAAGATAATTGCAGTATCTATCACGAGTGTTTTTGCGGTTTTGTGCGTGCTTTTTGCATATGCCTGCCCATATTGGAATAGTGATGGCTACAAGTTGTCTGAGGGACCGGTTCTTTATTATGAGAATTCAGACCTCACAAAGAAAGAGGCACTGGCTGATCTTGAAGAGGTTATGGACTACCTTAGAAAGTATCACATATCTTTCGTGGATGGACTGACACCTGAGGTTCAGGCAAAGTATGATGAAGTTAAGGCTGATTTTGAGTCAAAGGATACGGTTACGAAGATAGAATTTACACGTGGTGTAAAAAGTATCTTGCATGAGATATACGATGCACATACATATTTTAATACGTGGAACTCTATGTATCTATCGGATGGTCCTGAGATGAAGAGTAAAGGTTATAGCATTTATTCCGTAAACGGAATTACAGAGGACGGGATGAAGGAACTCATAGAGCCTTACGCTTCCTATGAAACACCGCGTCATATTTTTGTAGATATGGAAGATTTGTTTTATCTGGATCTATGCGGGGTAGAGGCGCCTTATGAGGTTGTGTGGAAGACTGAAGATGGAGACGAGGAATCCCGAACATATAACCGCGAGGATTTCATAACTTGTGATGAATACTATGTTCTTGAGGATAAGTACCTGCCATCAGATAATAATGATTATGTTTATTATGAGATAGACGAAGAAAAGAGTCTGGCCATACTTACGCTAAAACGTTGCAGGATAAGTGAGCATTACAGGGAAGTCCTTCGTGATATGTTTACGGAGATTAAAGAGAAAAACATTGAGAATCTTGCAATCGATTTAAGAGGAAATGGTGGCGGTGACACATATGTCATAAATGAACTGTTTAAATATCTGCCTGTAGATACATATTACCAGGGAGACAATTTCAGAAAGATAAGGTGGAACTTTCTGACATTTGATCAGAGTGGGGTGACTAAGAATAAGAGAAATGCTGAGCTTGAGTTTGATGGGAAACTATATGTGCTAACTGATGAGGCTTCATTTTCGGCAGCTATGATTTTTGCTGAGATGATAGTAGATAATGACCTTGGAAAGGTGATTGGAGAGTCTCCATCGGAAGCTTGCAACTGCTGTACTGAGATTACGCAGTTCTATTTCGATGACATAGGAATGTGGTTTTCCGTTTCGACTGTTTACCATACCCGAATAGATCCATCGAATGGAGACTATATTGAACCTGACTATCCATGCTCAGGGGAAGAAGCAATCGATACGTTATATGATATTGTCGGATAAAAACGAGATTATGAGGAATGCATATGTTTTTTTAGATAATTACGAGGTGTAATCAATGATATGTCCGTATTGCAAAAATGTGATGGAAGAAGGAATAATACAAAGTCCACAGGAGCTTTCATGGAAAAAAGGAATCAAACGACCGACATTCGGGAGGGCCGGATTCCATGAAGATTCATTAGTTCTTTCTAAACTGTCACTTATGAAAGGTTCAGCGGTAAAGGCACTTCTGTGTAGGAAATGTATGAAGGTGATCATAGATTGTGCTAATAAAGAATCTGACTTAAACTATTGTTAAGCTGTATTTACCGCAATTAATAGTTCAAGCATGATTTTCTTAACAAATTGAAAAAGACCGGATTACGACATTCGTACCCGGTCTATTTTTTGTTGGTTCCCCTATGTAAATAATCTGTGGTTTATGTTTGGTTTAAGCCGTGTTTTGATATGCTATCCGTATGGTGAGTGAATATTTATGGCAACGTGATTGTATGGTATTATTTTCCAGTCGAACCGTGGAAAGTTTGCCAAACCTGTTGTAGATGGTTTAAGGGGATATATTATGGATGTTAAGAAGTTGTTCGTGAAGAACAGACCCGTTTTTGTCATTGGTTTTTTATACACGGTTACAGCTCTAATCGTAGTTATTAGCGCATGGATCGCTGGTATCCGCAGATTTGATTTGGATCTGACCATTTCCAGGTATATTGGTACCCGTCAGTGGACTACTGTTTTCTATCTTATCGTTGCGACTGTTATTGCGACGCTGGGAATAATCCACCTTATAAAGTCCGGTATGGGCATCGTAAAGAAGATATTGTATTTACTGGCTTTCGCTTTCGTATGGGGATGTGCAGTCTGTCCGTTCAATCGTGAGTGGAGCGATTTAATTTCAAATCTCCATCAATACTTTGCTTACGGACTTATGCTTGCCGTGACTCTATCGTTTGTGTGGATGGCCATAAGACCTGCAAATAAAGAGCAGAGGGTTTTCAGTACTGTAGCAATCGGGTATGCGGCACTGTTCATTATTCTTTTCGCGGTCGTAAAATTGGGATTCTTCACGGATACAATCTTCCTTTGGGGAAATACATTTATCTATTTTCTTCTTGCTGGATTGATCGTAGAGTATAAGGACAGCAAGGCGTTAAGCATATTCGCGAAGAAGTTCCCTGTAGTGGGTGGCATCGGAATGGGCGCGGGTTGGATCTTATGTGTTCTGACCTCGCTGAGCTGTGATTCGATTGAAGATCACACACCTTTTTATTCCGGCGTTATGAATATATCAGTGATCTTATTCATGATAAGCTTTATTATCTTTGCTCTTAGTTTAATAACCTACGTTCTCTATAAACCCTTGTCCGAAAACAAGAAAGGTCTTGATATTATATTGAGGGTTATACTGACACCCATGGCGATGCTTATTGTTCTTGTCACCGGTTATTTTACGTTGTTTATCTGCTCGGGTGCAGCATACTGAATACGTTCCGATCTGTTATTAATCCTAGGAAAAGGCAAAACTGAACATCAATGAATATGATGCGGTTTGATATAATGTAGTTGTCAGATAAGTATAATTTTGTTTTTTAACTATTGGATTAAGGGAGAGGGTTCAATGTCGGTATTAAAGAGTTACACCTGCTCAAAGTGTGCCGGTATTCTTATCTTTGATACCGATCAGGAGTTTTTTGATTGTCCTTTCTGCGGAACGAGATTCAGTTCCATTGATTTTCACGGAAAGGAAATGCTTAGTCAGGCAGATACATGTCTGGAGCGTAGGGAATTCACCGTTGCGAAAGCGAAATACAAAGCAATTCTGGCAGAGGATACGTGCAGCTTTGATGCATTGCGGGGAATGCTGCTCAGCGCGATCGGGGTATCTTCGGAAAAAGAACTTTCAGATACCGGAAGTCTTAGAAGGACTAATCTTGACAGTGTCAGGCGTGAGCTTGATAACGTAAGAGTATTTTCTGGAAAGCTGAATGCTAAGTATTTCAATACCATATCCCAAATGGTCGACTGTGTTGAAGAGTTAGTGCAGATAGAAAAGATCCGTGACGAGATGGAGTCGGAAACTTCAAAAAAACTCTCCAGTGATATCTCGGAGAATTTGAAGAATTCAAGTGGCAAGTTTTTTACGCCGTCAATGATAAGGATCATGGTGTACTTTGGTATTTATGTCATATGTCATATTGCTTTCATTATTATTTTTCACGGTGACCCGCTGGCAATTTAATTCTCGCTCGGTCATATCTCGTTTTTCTTCGGGCCGTTAGTCTTTTTTGCAATCGCAGCAAGGAAAAGTGTGGCCCAATCTCATAAGGATCTTGAGAAGCTTGCTTATGATATTGAGTTAAAGAAGAGAGATATAGATTCAAAGATCGAAGAACTTGAAGACGATTATGCATTTGAATATAAGAAACTGACCGGACTTGAGCCTGAAACTGAAGGAGATACTGACTATGGTGTATCAGTGCCGGAGTCAGATGATACCGGTTCACATAAACTGTCCGTGAAGACCGTCCAGTGTGCCAAATGCGGTGCCGCTCTGAGTCTGGATACGGAAAAGCGCGTTTATGAATGCGGATCATGCGGTGTTGCGTACGGCATCTCGCTTTTCTTCGGTTTGCCTCATGAGAAGGCATTGAATTCAATGAATATGGGCTTTTTTACTGAGGCAGACAAAAGATTCAGTCACATCCTTATGGTTGAACCTTCGGATTTTGAAAGCCTTTTGGGCCGTATCCTTTGTGCCGGACGATGGACAAAAGTCAGTGATATCTGCGTATCAGACGATCTTACTCTGACACGCATAAGATATGCACGGGGAGGGCTGCTTAAGGCAGTTTCAGATTCGAAAGAACAGGACAAACCGTATTTCGAGTGCCTGAAGGAATATATTGAAGCGCTTGGTGCTCTTGCTGCGAACAGGCATAAGCAGAGGATCATCAACAAGGAACTGGATGTCGTCCAGACGAAGATAAGCGTTTATTCTGATCTTGTGGATATGTATGAAGTAACACGTGTTGAACGTGAATACATCATGTCACGCTTAACACCGTTTAAAGAAGAAGAACCCTCACTTCAGACCGTTTATGATACGGCGCGCTCGAAACTATTATCAATGGCACGGGATAGCGTTCTTACTAAATAGATCCGTCTGTACGGCAAGCGAATACGATTGATTTCGATTTTTTGCAGACTTATAATTATTTTGATGTTGTATATGCGACATCTGATAGGGATAGTTTTTTGAAGGAATAGGGATTCTTTTTTATGGGATTTAATTACGGATACAAGTTGAATGACAACCCGAAGCTCACATCTTTGGGTGAGATCAGTTTTGAGCCTATCACTGAAGCACACAGAGCAAGAGTTGATAGAGAAATCAAAAGATACCGTGCTGTAAGGAAAAAAGGTGTTTTTAAGTCGATCATCTTTTTTATCATAGGTCTGGCTTTGGCGATGGCAGCCGTTTGGGTAGGCTTCATGTTTATAAATGCCCGTGCACTTGCTTTTCTGCCGGGCTTCACCTCACTCTTTTTTATTGCTCTGGCGGTAGTCAATCTCATTAGATGTGTTTCTGTATCTGTATACGGCATAAAGAAAGGCGTTGTAGCTGACAGAGAGACACACGAATTCTATATTGACGATGCATATGGTAATCCTGAGGTCACTTCAACTGATAGGGTTACTGTCAGATTTCCTGAAATTGATAAAGAGGTTTCCGTGGTATGTGATGCGCGTACTCAGATGCACTGTATTCCGGGTAAGACAGTATACCTGCTAAGAACATCCAGAGGGATAATAATCTCTTATGATGATTAATGTATAATGTAGCAAAATATAGTCCTTGATGTATTACATAAAGAATAAGGGGATTAGAAAAGTGAGCATCTCAAATCTAAAACTTGTCAGTAATACTGTCAGATTTTGTCCATTATTATAAGGCAATCGGACATGCTATCCTAATAATTAGTTATACGGCATTCATGGGAGGAGTTTTGCAGCTGGTCTGATATCCTGGGGAGGATTGGAATATGGCAATATCTGAAAGTGTTTCCTGCAGAAAGGTCAAACGCAGGAAAAAATTGTCAACAGAAGATAAAGTGTTTTATGTTTTTATCTACACTTTCTTTGCGTTGTTTGCCATTGTAATTGCTTTCCCGCTGATCCACATACTGGCTCTTTCATTAAATGAACGTTATGACGCTGTTTTAGGCGGAGTATATCTGCTCCCACGAGAGTGGTCTTTGGATAACTACAGAATAATCTTGGAAGAACATCCCGGGTTCATCAGTGGAGCAGTCTGCACTGTCGCAAGGACATTAATAGGCACGTTCACCGGTTTGGTCGCTGATACTTTCCTGGCTTATATCCTCAGCCGCAGGAAGTTTTTGTTTAAGTCCGGACTCTCGTTGTTTTGGATCATTGCAATGTTTATTCATGGAAGCATAATTCCCATTGTCCCGGTTATTATTTTGTACAGGCATCTGCATCTTGTTCGCAGTTTTTGGGTATACATTATTCCTGGCATGGTAAATGTTGTTTATGTAATGGCCATGAGAACTTACATGCAGAATATTCCGGATTCACTGGAAGAATCATCTCAGTTGGAAGGCGCGGGATACATCAGAATCTTCTGGAGCATAATTTCTCCTCTTTGCAAACCGATATATGCATCTGTCGCTCTTTTCATTGCGGCATATCACTGGAATTCCTGGGTTGATACACTTTGTTTTAACAGGTTAGATCAGGAATATACAACAATGCCGTTTGAATTGATGAAGTTTTTCTCGGAACTGCGTTATCAAGGACAGAATACATTTCGATGCAGGGCTTATACTCCTGCAGCGGTAGTAGCCGCCGCAACTGTTTTGGCGATGCTACCTATTCTGGTTATAAGTCCGTTCTTCCAGAAATATTATGTTTCGGGCCTTAAGATCGGCGGTGTTAAGGAATGAAAACCGCAATTTTCCGAGTGAGGTAATTATGAAAAAGGCGTTTCTTGAAAAACTGGTATCAGCTCTAATGATCAGTTCTATATTGTTTTGCCTCATTGGTTGTTACAGCGAAAGTGGTGATGCTTATGATGTAATCCGGAACCCTAAGCCGAGTGAACCTGTTACTGAAATCTCAAGGCTCAATTTTGTGCCTGCCATCGGATACTATAAAGTTAATAAGGACTTGCATTACTGTTTCTATATCGATACCGAAAAGTATTGGTACCAATACAGAAGCGGGTTATCCTTCATGCTTGAAAGCGATTATGATTATTCTCTGCTCAGCAGTCAGAGTGCGCTTGATTTTATTAAGGAAGTTGAAGCAATACCGGATGGAACTTCTGAGTCTGACGGACCATTCGCATTGAAGATCGATATGGAATACAAAGATCCGGATGGCGTGACTCATCCTGTTGTGAAGAGAGTTTATGGTGCACTTCCCGAAAACTGGAGTAATATCGTTAAACTGGCTAATGAATTAACAATGCAGCGAATGGAGATACCTGACAGCAGGCGGATAACTGTTGTTAATGGAAGTTACCTCAGTGAATACCATCGCATCCGTGAATATAATTATCCGCAAGGTGTATCTTTAGATAAGATTATTAATGAACTTGGAATCACCTATGAATATCTGTACGATGAAACACTTCGTTTTCAGTCTGATCACCAGGATGTATGGACGCTTATAGACAAATATACATTCGATTATCTGAATATGACGGATTATTCGTATTTCGATAATACGCAGCCAGAGTCATCTACTGCGGATGAATTGAAGGAATATGCCGGGAAGCACCTGGACAATATTATTTCGATTAATGATGTGAGTGCTGTAGGAACATTCCGGGACTATGATTTTGAGATCATAAGAAGTGAATGTTTTGAAAAGTGGAGAAAATATAATGGCGTTGAACTGGGGCAATACAAATATGATATGGGTAGAAATTTAATGGCTTATGGACATGAGTCAGGTGAGGAGACACAAAGTTGTAAGTACTTTGAATGCTATATCGATCCTTCTCACAAATATATCATCGTCATACCGGACACGACAGCCGGGTATAATTTAAGTAACTATAATATTGCATATGATTTTTTCCGCAATTAAGTTTCTGTTAAGAGCTTAACAGACAACAATATCGTAATCTGATAAGTATATGATGGGATTTGATATAATACAGCCATTAGTTTGTGTTATATTTTCAAAATGAATTATAGGGATAGTGAAGACTGATTATGAATAAATCTATGCTAAAAACATCAATTGTTCTGATGGTGGTTATATTTGCATTTAGTTTTATGATGGGCTGTGGATCAAAAACACCCAAGACTACAACAACACACCATGAAAGTGGAAGTGCTGCATTAATTGCAACTGAGATATATGAAGAATGTATGGCAAATAATGATATCCAGGGAGCTAAGGATGCTCTAGAAACATTAGATTACTTATTAGCGTTTTACTGTAATGCTGTTTATTATGAAGATGTAAAGAATAGAAACTACAATAACATAGAATATGATATCGGGGGTCTGCAAATTGCAGTGGCTGCATACAATGAAAATAATGATGAATCTGCAATGGATGTAGAAGTCAACTGGATATGTCAGTTTAACTCGTGTACACAAGAACAGCATGATGCGGTAGCAGCCTATGTAGAATGGTACCATAAGGCCCAGAATGGACATTATGAGGGAACGATAAAAGAATACAGGAATAAGGTTAATACGGCATATGATGAATTAAAGTGGAAATATGGCTTTGACGTTTTCAAAGAATATCGTTATGACAAATTAACGCCCGCTCAGTTCAAGGAAGTCCAAAACTATATGAAAGACCCGAACTATCAGGTGGATATATCGGTGTGGGAGTAACCCGTAACATTGGTAGATTGCTGTTTTTATTGTCCAAGTATAAAGAATCAGGAGGATTAGAAATGAAGGGAACGGAATTGAAGAAGGTTGCATCTGTTGCAATTGCAGGTGCACTTGTTCTTTCTTTTACTTCGTGCTCGTACTTTAGATCTGCCAAGGATGAAATCGTACTTGCTGCTGAAGGTTTTGCTTCTGCATTGGTTAAACAGGACACAAACAAGATTGTAAAACTTTCGACTGAGGAGAAGGACAGCGAAGCGGTCGAAGCTCTTGAAGTCCTTTTTGATGATTCATTCTATTCTGACGATCAGAACAAATTCATAAAAGCTGTCAGAAATACAATCAAATATGAAGTTGACGAGCATTCTGTAGAGATTGACAATGAAGAGGCTTCTGTTGATGTTATATTCACAATGGTCGACTATGAAAAGGCTTTTGGTGACGACTTTGAGGGAATCGATGCGGTTTTGGATGCTCTGAATGATTGCAAAGATACAAAGGAAGTTACTATCACTTTTGAGTTTGAGAAGGCAGATAATAAATGGCTCCTTTCAAACCTCGATAACAAGGGTTTCAGCAAGCTCTTTGACTACTACAGATATGCGAACATTAAGATTGGTCTTCTCTCAAAAATGCGTACATCTGAAATCTACCATGGAACAATATATTTCGTAACTGTTTATCTTTATTTCTCGGAAGACGTAAGCGGGTATGGAACTTTCACTATCGATGTTTACTATGAAGGACAGCAGATCGCTTCTGATATGAATGTCAAAGTAATTAATGGTTGCAATGTCTATTGTGAGTACGGCGAAGCTGGACATACTCTCGATTCCGGTGAGTATTCAGTAACGGTCAAGTGTGAGGGTATAGAGATTGTTACTCATAATGCCACAGTTGATAACTCCTTCTCGGGCAATCTTGCTGACGAAATCTACTCCACGGATTGGTGGCTTGATAACGACGATAACACTTATAATTCCGGCGTAGAGAAGATCGAGTTCATTGTATACTTTACTGATAAGGTCATTGATTATGAAATCTACAACTACGATCTTACATTCAACGTATATGACGGAAATGGTAAGGCGATCGCTATGAATCTTGAACCTGAGAAATTCGCCGTAAGCGTAGAATGTGTCTATGAACCTGGTCATGTTCTCCCTGCAGGCTCTTACAACATCCAGCTCTTTAACAACTCTGGTTCAGAGCCTGTTTTAGTGGCTTCCGGTTACTGCGAGATCAAGTAATTATTCTGTAATTGGTTTAAGAAATACTTTTAAAAAACAAAGGGTTTACCAGTTTCGGTAAACCCTTTGTTTTTGCCTTAAAACCCTTATAGCTAATACGATGCTTCCTTTTGGCCAATAAAGCAATAAAATATAGTAATTGAGTTTATGGGTTGATGTTCTCATGTACTATAATGATATTATGCTTTGCTATGGAATATCATCCGATGAGTTAAAAGAAGCATATGTCAGTAAGTTCGAGAAGAACATGAAACATTGGTAGATCGTTATATGAAGGGGGCAGAGAATTTGCTTAACAAAAAACACATTTTGACTTATTTTCTTATCGCAGGCATCATTTTCACTCTGCCTGCATGTTCGAACGCAAATGATACCCAAGTTTCCACGTCCGCAACTTCGACTAAATCCTCTAACTTTAAGGCACCTGATTTGCCGGACGATATGGAACACGAACCTCCGCAGGGGATGGGGTTCGACATTTCAAATAAGGATGTTTTCGAGAAGGGTTATTACGCAGTTCAATACGATACTTTCTCGGGTGCATATTTCTTTTGGTCATCGACAAACGAGTCCGGATCAGACATAGAGTGGAGCGTATATCTTTCTGATAAGGAACTCACGGAAGAGGAGATCAAAGAGCTGTCCAAAACAGAATCGCTGGGAGTCAATGAAGGCTCGGATGCGATAAGAGAGGGTCAGTGGATATACGTGCTTTGCAGCTTAAATAAAGAGACTGCATCCGCACCCGTTGATTCAACATTCCATCTGTCAAGTTTCAGGAACTATGCATGACGACTCGTTAAATTGAATAAATCTTGAAAAATCTAATGATAAAATGGCTATATCTAAATTTTCATAGGAGAAGGTAAATAAGTATGGAAAACACGAATGTATCAGAAGAAAAAGTAATGACAGAAAGCGAATATTTTGAGGCTCAGAAGGAAGCCTTAAAGAAAAACATTCGCGTCTGGACAGGTGTACTCATTTACCTTCTGGTTGTCGGATTGGTATTATGCCTGATTGTGTACGGCGTTGCTATGCTGACAATGTTCGTGATTAATCTTCTTTCCTTCCTGAAGACGAAAAAATTACTGGAGCGCATTGAAAGCGGCGAAGCCAGTGTAAAAGAAGTCTATGAATACTATGAAACATTGGGAAGCAGAACGGTAAAGATCTTTGCGGTAAATATTTTCTTAGCCGGCGGATTTGGTGTTATCGGAACAATTAACGATATGAAATTGGCGCAGGCCGGAATCGAAGAGGGAGGCAAAATTCTCGGAGATGATTACAAGAACGAAAGAATTGCGAACGATCCCAATGCACAGCGGAAATTTTGTGTTTTCTGCAAGAGAAACAAAGCGGAAGCGGTTTTTATTTATAGGCTGACAGACGGAGTGATCTGTTCCAGATGTTTATCAGAGTATTCATCTATGCTTCCGAAACGAGTTGAAGATCCGGCTCTTCTTAAATCTTCAGATACTGCACATTATCTCCCGTCAGAGAAAGCCGTTGTTAAACTGTCTTCAAAAGACTTGGAAGAACGTTATGAATACTTAAAAAAGAATCAGGAAGAATATTCTAATTTTACTCCGACAAAAGTTATTTGCGATGGCTGTTTGGAACTGGATGAAACGAATTCTCTTTTCCGTATTGTATCCGCAAGTGATTTTGACAGCACAAGAGCCGGTGTATCAAGCGGGCTGGTTCATCCGTACAGTACAGTAAAAGGTATTGCTTACGAAATGATTTATGAATATGAGACCCCGTATGATAACACTAGCGGAGGCTGGAAATACACGAATCAGAATTCCATCATATTAGCAATAGATAATCCGTATCTGAAAGAGGAAACATTTACGTTAAATAAAATACCGACTAATTTCTTTGCAAGTTCCAAAAAACCTCAGATTGAATATGCTGAGCAAACGGTAAATGAATTGCAGGAGATCTTTAACAAGCCGGTTTTGGCAAGCAGAAAAGTACGTTGTTAATCCAATTCGGATAAATGATGGGATAATGGAGGATGACATGACTGAAAAGGATTATATCTGCAAGGATCAGGACGGAAACATCCTTGTTTCGATTGAAAAGATGAGCGAAGAAGAGCTTTCTGATAGCCCTTTGTTTACTCATTGTCTGGCTGTCGTTAAAGTGGGGAATGAATATCTTCTTGGCCGCAACAAATGGAGAAACAGATATGAGATCTTCGGCGGCTGCAGAGAAAAAGGTGAGAGTTCCCGTGACTGCATATTAAGGGAATGCAATGAAGAGTTTGGCTTTTCTTCTGCGGATATAACTTACATAGGAGCTATGAAATATCTTCTTAAGCCGGACTACTTTTCTCAAAAAGAAAGAGAAGAATTCGGAGGACTGTATGGAATCTCTTTGCCGGATATATCCTTAGAAGACTTATATAGCAGCATAAAGGATAAGGATGAGATAACGGATCTGAAGCTTTACAGCCAGGTTAAGGATATAGAACCGATAGCCTTAATTGATGAAAAACTTTTGGAATACTACATATTCTGAAATCTTAAATCGGACATGAAAAAGTCAGGAATACCAACAGAACACAGTGAAGCCTTTACGGAGTTTTTCAGACAGCTGAATGCTACCGGAATGGAGAGAACATATGGTGCTTACTCTCCTTATACTTTGGATAAAATCTATGACTGGGAAAGAACCGATGTAGAGAAAACGATCTGGCGTAGTTTTAAGTATTCAAACGATGCTGATCTGGCTGAGTTGGTTTCAAAACTTCAGCTGTACGATGGTATTGAGTTATTACAAGAAAAATACAAAGAAGGGGTGGCCGCCTCGGAGTATTCCTGGCAAATGGTATTTATCGCCGAAACCCTATATAAGGTCACTCTAAATGACGATTACCTGGATTGCATAATCGGGTATTACGATAAGACGAAAGATTTTGCATTAGTATCAACTTTGTCGCATTTGAAACCATGCAAAAAGCTCTACCGTTTTTTCACTTCCGTATATCTGAACAGCGATGACGAAATTGCAAGAAATGAAGCAGTCCATGGAATGCTTTGTTATAAAGGATACATTAAAGATCCAGAGGATTTTGAGGAGAGTGCTGGATTTGTAGATATGCATAGGGCATTCAGGTCAGATGACCGCTTATTACGCAAAAAGAAACTCATGAGCTTTGAAAATGGTGAGTTTGATAATATTCCACACACTTAAACTAATATATGAAGTTTACTAACAATGTGAAAGACCGGATTACGACATGCGTATCCGGTCTTTTTGCTGTTTATTTAATGATGCTTTAAGCAGCCAGTTTTTCGAGACGGCGGTTTAGTGCTTCTTTGGGCATAGCTCCGACAACCGTATCTGTTACTTTGCCGTCTTTGATGAATACGAAGCAGGGAATGCTCTGAATACCAAACTTCATAGCGAGTGCTCTTTCTTCATCTACGTTTACCTTGCCGATCTTTATCTTGCCTGCGTACTCATTTGCAAACTGTTCAACGAGAGGTGACATCATGCGGCAGGGACCGCACCATTCTGCGTAAAAATCGATCATTACGGGAATGTCGCTCTTGATTACTTCGTTCTCATAGTTATTCTCATTAAATCTGAATTCCATTTTGATTTCCTCGTTTGAATTCGTTGTTGATACTTCAAGTATATCTGGTATACTTTTTGTATCAAGTACGCAGAATATATTTATCTGGTACGGAAAAACTTACCGCCACCTTGCATCAGGAGACTAACTATGAAAAAAGAACCGTTATGTGAAGATATTGCAGGCAAAGGTTGCGGCCTTAAGCGTGTTCTGGATATTATAGGAGGTAAGTGGAAGATCCTTATCCTCTGTCTGATTGATCAGAAAGAAGTTGTTCGCTACGGTGAATTGAGAAGGGGAGTATTCGGCATTACCAACACAATGCTTGCCACATCCCTCAAAGAAATGGAAGCAGACGGCTTGGTGCTCCGTACACAATACGATGAGATGCCAGTCCGCGTTGAATACGAACTCACTGATAAAGCAAAAAGCATAATTCCCATACTTCTTGAATTAAAGAAGTGGGGAGAAGAAAACATCTGAAATTGTCATTCGTTATTCTTTCTTGTGTATAAGGGAGATTTGAAATATGTCACAGGGTTATCAGCTAATTGATGGAATCAATGTCACGAGCTCAGAGGTAAAATGCCCCGGGTGCGGTACAGCCATTGGTGTGAAGTTCGATCCTGCAACAGGAACATTGGAATGTCCTTTCTGCGGCTTGAATTCAAAACTTCCGACACCGGCAAATGCTGCGGTTACTGCAGAATTTGATTTCAATTCTGCTTTGCAGCGTGCCAATGTAAACTGGGGCAGGATCAAGAAGCTGGTTGAGTGTTCGAACTGTGGTGGTCAGTCAGTTTACGATGCTGAGCAGATTACAGGCGCCTGCCCCTTTTGCGGTTCAACGAGCGTAGCACCTGCAGCAGAGAATGATCAGATTATGGCGCCTAATGCCGTTATCCCGTTTGCGGTCACAAAAGAAATGGCACAGCAGATCTATATGGATTACATAAAAAAGTGCTGGGCCGTTCCCAAAAAGGTCTATGACTGCAAACTCGAGAACCTGACAGGCGTCTATCTTCCGTTCTGGACATTTGATGCTTTAACAGCTTCACGTTACAGTGCATTCTTCAGAAAAGACAGGGACGCTCAACTCGAAATGCTTGAGAGGGAATGGTTTGAATACGTTGATGATATTGTTGTTTGCGCTTCAGCAAAGGTTAAAAATCCGTATATTCCAAAGCTCCAGAACTACGACATTACAAAAGCCGTTCCTTATTCTCCCGAATATCTTGCAGGTATCCCTGCCGAGCGGTATACGCTCGGACTGGATTATTGCTGGGAACGCTCGAAAGAACAGATTACCAGGAAACTGAAAAAAGATATTCATCTTGCTGACCGCCGTCAGGATGTTGACTGGATCAAAACAAATTACTACAACGTCAAATTCAGATGCCTTCTGGCACCTATGTACTTTGGCTCGTTTAAATACCGCAAGACTACCTATCACGTAGCCATAAACGGACAGACCGGTAAGACAATATTTACTGTGCCCAGATACTTCGCGCAGATGATCATAGTTGCTGCTATAGCATCTATTCTGACTTTGGTCGGATATTTTGCGCTTATGTATTTATTCCCGGATTCACCGTTGATGTGGTTTTACAGGTTCATTTATGGCGGATAACTGATTTTCCGGGGAGTGTGAAACTGGAATGAGGTTTTGGGAAAGCTGCGTCTATACCGGTAGGTGAACTCAATTACAGATTTTCAGATGTTGAATTATTATTGCAGGTGTCATTCCTGTAGTTTAGCTGCATTTCAGGGCTTTTTCGGCACTGGAGTATAATTTGTTTGAATTTTCTTCAATATTTTTCTGAGATTATGTGTGAAATCTGTTATGCTTATTCGTCTTATAGGTGAGATCTCAAATACCGAAAAAGGAAGGTAGCTAAATGAACAATGAAGCTGTGTTGAGGCTTTTCGATACATATGCTGACGATGCGTTTCGTCTGGCGTATTCGTATCTGGGCTCAAGACCTGATGCCGAAGATGTTGTTCAGGATGTTTTTGTAAAGCTTATAAGATCCGATATCACTATCACCAGAGGCAAAGAAAAATCATATATCCTTACCATGACCGCCAACAGGTGCAGGGACTTCCTGAAGTCCGCAGACGTAGTCTATAAAGCACCGTTTGAAGATGCGGCAGATGTAGGGTCAGACATCGAGATAGATGAAGATGATACGGAAATGTTTGAAGCTGTATCCGAGCTTCCCGAAAAACTCAGAGTCGCGATACACCTTCATTACTACGAAGGCTACTCCCTTAAAGAGATAGCCGACATCCTGGATATCGCCCCATCTGCTGTGTCGATGAGACTTACCAGGGCAAAGGAAATCTTGAAGAAACGTTTTATGGGAGGTAGCCGCTATGCAGGATGAATACATCAAAGCTATCGAAAAAATACAGATGGATAAAGACAGGAAAATAGAAATGAGAAAAATATTGGAAAATGAAATGGCTTCTGAACCTAAGAAGCCTGCTAAAACTACACGCCTCGGCACAGGCGCCAAGGTAGGAATCGCGGCAGCAGTCGTAGTATTATCAATGGGAATCCTTATGGCGATTCCTACAACCAGAACAGCAATATCAGCAAGCGTCAGGGCATTCTTCCACATGGAGATCCCTGAAGGTGCAGAAGACGCCCAGACCAAGGCTAGTGAAGAAAGAGACAACCGCGTTATCCCTACAGATGAAGTGGATGAATCCGTACAGGCAGAAATCGAGGCGGTTGTCGCTTCACAGGATCAGGAAGAATACGAATACATTCAGAACGTAACCGTAACGGCAGACTATTATGCTGATGAGGAACTCAACAAGTACGCAAATTATTATGCGCAGAAGGGCTATAACCTCATGGATATTGAGAAGGATGCCCAGTACGACGATTTCCTTAATCAGTTCAGGACTAACGAATGGTACTCTGAAGGTTTCTTCGTTAATTACTGGATTGGTGACAACGCAACTGGACACAGCGGTCAGATTATCTGTTTCAAGGCAACACCCGAACAGCTTGGCGGATTCCGCAAAAACACTTACGAGTACATCTCTTATGAACGTGAACTGCATGGTCAGGGTGAGGTAACTTTTGATGACTTCTGGACAAAGACCACAGACTCCGACGGCAACGATGTTTACGAGGCTTCCTGGGTAGGACCTGAACCTGAGATGAAACTCGAGCCCTCAGACTGCGCACGCTTCGCATACTACACACTCACTTACGATGCAGTTAATCAGATAGTTGTCTGCACGGTAGAAGAAGGCGGCGGAATCGGCTGATACACATTTTATTCCATAGTACGCACTAACCAAGAGGCTGTCTCATCAGAGGCAGCCTTCTTATTGGGGTTAAAATCATAGCGCGTTTTCTTGCGGAATGGAATGTTATAATATTTTCGCTGGGGATATCGTCTTGGGGTTGGCATATTTCAATCTGCATCAGATGATTAGTACAAGTTACGTGACATTACAGGATGGATACGGAATATGGATAATAGAGAACATAGTGATGCATATACAGATTTTTTCTATCAGTTAAACGCCTCCGGCATGGAGAGAGCATACGGTGGTTTTGCTCCTGATACTCTGGATGAAGTCTATGACTGGGAACTGGAAGAAGTTGAAGATGCTATTTGGACGCGGTTTAAGTTCTCAGGTGATGGCGATCTTGCTGATTTGGTTTCAAAACTTCAGAGATACGATGGTGTTGAAGCATTGAAAGAAAAACTCAGAGAAGGGATAACCGTCTCAGAGTATTCCAGTCGAATGGTATTTATCGCTGCTGCGGTTTATGAGGCAACTTCAATTGAGGATTACCTTGATTATATATTCGAGTATTACGATAAGAAAAAAGACAGATCATCACTGGCCACTTTATTGTATTTGAAGCCATGTGATAAACTCTACGGTTTTTTTGTATCCGTATATCTGAATAGTGATGACAGCACGGCAAGATCTACGGCAATAGATGGGATGCTTCACTGTAAAGGATATATTAAAGATACAAAGGACCCTAAAGAATGTTCTGAACTTGTCGGTATGTCGAGGGCATTTATGTCAGATGATCGCGAATTACGTAAAAAGAAGCTTTCCCGCTTCGAAAAGGGTGAATTTGACAATGTTCCACGTACATACGGGTTATATACGCAACTCTCCTTTGAGGAAGCAATGCGTCAGGCAAAGGAGAAAAAAACTCAGGAAGATCCCGGAGAAATGGTTACAGGCATAATTGATGCAACTGAATCAGGTGTTTATATAGTCTTTTATGAGAATGAGAATATGTATATTCCTTCAGTTCCTGCTAAAGAAATGACTGTAAAACCTTCAATAGGCGACAAAGTCTCTTTGTTGAAGAAACAAAAGGGACAGTCAATAATCATGGGTATTGAATCGTAGGCATTGTTAAACAGCAAGAACGGAAATGCATATGAAAGTCCATTTGCTTAAGATCTGCGTGTAGCTACGAAGAATGGCAAGAGGAGGAAACTGCACGTGATTAAAGAATCTGTCCAGAAAGCATTGGACCATATAGAAATCAACGTAAAAGAAGATATTACTGCTGAAGAACTTGCTGATATTGCAGGCTATTCTGTATTTCACTTTTACAGATTGTTTCAGAGTGCCGTTGGAGTTCCGGTCATGCAATATGTCCTGAGACGCAAATTGCTTCATGCGATCTGTGAGATTGGCTCAGGCAGAAAAAAGAACGACGTCATCTTTGAGTATGGATTCGAAACATATTCCGGTTTTTACAGATCATTTATCCGTGAGACAGGTTATACGCCTGCAGAGTACCTCCAAAGCTTTAAGACGAAAAAGCCTTACAAGATCAATATCTTACAGGAGGAACACATTATGGTCAGTAAAAAGGTTATAGCGGAAGTCCTTGGAAACTGGAACCTTCAGGATGAGAAAATCACAGACGTCGTATATCCGGAAACCGGTGAGATCAGTGATACTGCAAAATATGTCGGAGATGATCTGGTCATCAAATATACTACGAATCTTGGAAATACCAGAAAAGCGATAGACATATCCAAGGCGCTGGAGAGTGTCGGCCTCTCGGCTCCCGAGGTGGTGCCAACCAAAGAAGGCCGTGAGTATGTTGAGAGCGGAGAGCTTTATTACATGCTTACCAAGAGGATAAGCGGCGAGCGTATCATGGCAAGCAAGTTGTATATTGATGATTACGAAGCCAAAGCCCGCTTTATAGGAGAGATAGTAGGTCAACTTGATCTGGCGCTTGCTAAGATCGATGTCATGGCAGAAGATGCTGAACTTGCGAAAACAGTCAGAGAATGGGCTGTTCCGGTTCTTAAGGATAAACTTGAGATAGAGAATGGTTTTTTGGAAGATGTGGCTGTAAAGTTCTCTTCTATGTATGGTGAACTGCCGCGTCAGATGATACACAGGGATCCGAATCCCGGCAACATCATTCTTGCGGATGAGAAATGGGGATTTATCGATTTTGAACTTAGCGAGAGGAATGCCAGGATATTTGATCCTTGCTATGCTGCTACCGCTATTCTGTCTGAGACTTTTGAGGAGGGGAACGAAGCATTGCTTTCCAAGTGGACCGCAGTCATGAAAGAAATCATGTATGGATATGATTCGGTTGTTAAGTTAACTGAAAAAGAAAAGGAAGCTATTCCATACATGATCCTGGCAAACCAGTTAATATCTACAGCTTTCTTTGCGGGTAAAGATAAGTACGAGAAGCTTTGTGTTACTAACAAAAAGATGACTGAATGGATTGCCAATAATCTGGATAAGATGAGTATCTATGCTTGATGCTTTCCAGTAATCTGCTTTGGTTGAGATGGTATAATGAGACTGCCTGAAAAATATTTCAGGCAGTTTTTTGTTTGAATAAGGTCATTAGATTTATAGGGGAGTGTGAAACAGGATGAGAATAGAAAAATGTTCTTTGAACGACGTTGACAGATTGGCTGAATTGAATAAACAGCTTATCGAAGACGAGAAAAGCGACAATAAGATGGATGTGCAGGAATTGAGATCCAGAATGGAGATGTTCCTGCAGACTGATTACAGTGCGTATTTCTTTCTGGAAAACAATGAAGTGGTTGGATATGCATTGGTTAATGAGCATTCCAAGCCGGTTTATCTCAGGCAGTTTCTGATCGATAGAAAATACAGAAGAAATCATCTCGGCAGTAAAGCAATTGAATTGTTGATTAGTGAATTGGCGGTATCTGAAATGGATATTGAAGTTCTTTCCTGGAATGAAACAGGAATGAAGTTCTGGGAAAGCTGCGGATTCGTTGAGAGAAGCAGATGCATGAGATTATCTAAATAATAGAGAAATAATATGGCATTTGATAACACAAATAAACGAGATGTATTGATAATGGCTGATTTTCCTAATATCGATAAGATAAAGGAAATACAGAAAAAGTACTATGACATAGCAGATAAGATAGAACCGCATATTGCGGTTACTTTTCCTTTTGATTCTGATATTTCGGATGAAGAATTATATGAAAAGCTGAGTAAAGCAGCAGAAAAATATAAACCGTTTAAGATAACGTGTCATGGCGTTTCCACGCCTGTTGGTGAACCCAATTACAGATTTTTAGATGTTGTGGAAAATAAAGATATTATCCAGAGCATGAGTGATGATATTTACAAAAGTATTATTCCTGAACTCCTGGAATATAGAGATAAATATAATTATGTTCCTCACATCAGTTTAGTTAATATGCCATTGGATGAGGAAATAGTATTAGATGAGACTTTCGAGATGATCGTTGATTCATTATATGTTGAAAGAATCGGCAGTAATGACGAATCAAATAAATTGTTTGATATAAAACTAAACAGAAATTAGAAAACTGTTGACGCATAAATTATAATCAGAATCGAAACAGTGAGATTATTATGGGAGGGATAACATATGACACATGACGAAATAATGAGCCTTATAAACCGCTCGCTGTTTGCAGAAATAGGATATACGGATGAAGACGGCAGACAGAATATTAGAAAGACCTTCTGCGTATGGCACAAGGGTTTTGGCGGCCATCTGATATCTACAAATACAAGTTCTTCGCATATTAAAGCCCTATTGAAGAATGATAAGGTGTGCATTTACTTTTCTGATGATAAGACCTTTGAAGGCGTTTGCTTATACGGTAAAGCAGTCGTTCATTTCGAGAGGGAATACAAAGAACTTCTTTGGAATGAAGGGGATGAGAAATATTATCCTAAGGGAATCGACGATGAGGATTATTGTATCCTGGAAATAGTGGCAGAAACCGGCAGATATTACCGTTATGACGGTAAAGGTGATCTGACGAGTGAAGAAATTCGCGCATATGATGCCGGTAAAGAATACGAGAACGGCTATGACAAAGTAAATTCTGTTGGATAATCTGTTAATCTGATACTGCATTTTGTTATTATTCTAAAAGCTGATTCATAAGGGCAGAGATGTAGGGAGGGTTAGAAGTATGCCTGTATGTCCTAATTGCGGAGCGTTTAACGCTGGGAAATTCTGTGAGAACTGTGGAACTGCGCTTCCGGTCGAACAGCCGGCGCCGCAACCTGCTTCAGGGGTTCAGGGTCATCCTGTTCCGCCTATACAGTCGATCCCCGTTCAACCCATATACCAACAGCCCGTTTATCCACAACCAGTGGTATATCAGCAGCCTGTTTATGCGCAATCTCCCGATTTTTATCAGCCGCAGCCTGTTACACCTAAAAAGACTACAAACGGTGCCTGCATTGCCGGTTTTATTTTGGGACTGGTCGGACTTTTTACCTTTGGTGTACCCAGTCTTATCGGTTTTATCGTAAGCACTATCGGTGTTATTATCGCCTTTGTAAAGAAACAGAAGGGTAAAGTGCTCGGAATCATCGGTATTATTCTTTCTCTTCTCATGATTGTCGGATGGATCCTTCTTGTTGTTTATGCAGATGAGATCAGCGCAGCTCTGGATGCAAACGGTGAAGGCCAGTCAATTGAAGAGTGGTTATTTGGTGATTCATATGACGGCAAGATAGAGATCATCAGTGAGTCTGACTGGATTGAAAAGAACAACGGTTCATATCTGGTATTTGGAGCTAAAGACAGCTTCAAGTATTACAGCGACTACCGCGATCTGACCACCCGTTATAACACCGGAACTTATGAGATCTATTTCGGTTATGAAGCGATTAACATCATAGAAGAAGATTATAGCGAATACGGTTATTCGTCCGATTACATCTGTGACAAGATCGAGCGTGAGCGGGGCACGTCCGGTGTTAAGGATTTCATGATCCTGATAATGCATAATGACGGGACCTGGATAGACGGCGTAAATACTGTTAATGTGAAATGGGACAGCGTATACATGGGCTATTACGATAATGACCGCCTTGTCATGGATCTTATTTATTTGGAGGACGGTAAGAGTTATACGTTTGTTTCCATGTATGGTTTCGATACCTCAAGCATAGTAATGCCGGATATCAGTACGTCAGATCCGGATACTGATACTTTCGGTGATGATTTGGTTGGATTTGTTGAACTCGGTCAGGGCGAATGGACCGAATGTGATGAATCAGATGACATGGGATATGATTATCTCGAAATAATCCAAACGTACAATGCCGAAACTGAAACAAGAATCCAGCTGTCAGTCATCTCGGGCCAGTATAGTCCTTCATATGCCGAGGAAATCGCGGATGAATTCAAAGACACAATGGAAGAAAACGATTATGCCGTAAGTGAAGTTGAAGAGACCACCCTGGGCGGTTACACGGCTTATACGGTTTCTACCCAGTACGAATCCGGCGAGTACTATTCGGTCTGGTTCTTTGTTGATGACGACCTCAGGTTGCATTATGTCACGGTTTTATACTATGACAGTGACATTGCTTCATATGAAATGGTAAGAGATACTTACATGTTGGAATGATGAATAATCAAGCCGGAATCTAATTCTGTTATAACGAAATAAGCCTGGGTGAATAAAGCCCAGGCTTTTCTCTGTCCGAAATTCCCCGGATCGTCACTTGCTATATGGATATGTTACAGTGGCCGATTTCTTGTTTCTTAAATTTTTTTGAGGCATAATTTAGATTATGAAAAAGATCTTTATTATCATTGTCAACGTCATCATCATAGCTGCCATATTAAGCTTTGTGGTTCTGTATTCCCGTTTCTCCAACCGGGATTCTTACCAGAGGCAGATTGAGCACTTTGAGACCACAACTGTCACCATGGAACAGGTTACGCAGAATTATCTGGAAGGTGAGCAGAGGATCTGTGATGTTTGGGCAAGGTATATCAATAATCAGAACATGACCATGGAAGAGGCTGCTGAATACATACGATCTTCGCATGTGCTTGCAAATACTTCTGCTCATCTGGTTTCTCTTGACACGCTTACAGGCCTTTCGACACGTCCAAAACAGGGTACAGCCGAAGACTATGTGGTTTCATATGAACGAATAGACATTCTGAATAACATGAGTTGGGGTGATTCTATCGGAGATTCGATTAAGATCACCCGCGCTTATACCAACCCCATGAACGGAGAGCAGTCTCTGGCTTTTTGCAATAAGATCTGCCTGTATGATCCTGACGGCCGTTCCAATGTAGATGCAGTCCTGATGCGAATAGTTCCCATCTCGGAGCTCGAACAGAAATGGATCTTCCCGGAGACGGAGCTTGTAAATGCAGAGCTGTCCATCATTGACGCTGATGGCAACTACATTCTCAAGGGATCCAGTTTTAAGAATTCCAACTTTTACGAATTCTATAAATCTTATAATCCGACAGATCCGGAATCGGCAAAGGAGTTGTTCGACAGTATCACTTCATCGACGGGTTCAGTCTCAATGCTTAATTCACACGGTGAAGAGTGCATTCTTGCTTTTACGCCTGTGGATGCCACATCAGGATGGACTTTGCTTGGCTTCGTTCCGGCAAACGACCTGGACGTGGATAAGGAGAACTGGCTTCTGTACGGAGTAGTTTCCGCCGGCCTGTTGAGCCTTTTCCTCCTGGATATGTTCCACGTGCTCTTCCTTAACAAGAGACTTCAGATCACGGCCAGGGAAGCGGAATCAGCCAATAAAGCAAAGACGGATTTCCTTTCAACTATGTCTCATGACATCAGAACCCCCATGAACGCGATCATTGGCCTTACGGCCATTGCCGAGAAAAATCTCGGAGATGTTGAATCTACAGGGGAGAGCCTGCGCAAGATCAGTCTTGCCGGCAACCATCTGCTGACACTGATCAACGACATTCTTGATATTTCGAAGGTTGAGAGCGGGAAACTGAAGCTCAGCCCTTTGACGTTCTCCATTGTTGAAACGGTAGAGAACCTGGTAAATATTTCACAGCCGATGATCAAGGAAAAGAATCTGGAATTCAGTTTCCATATCAACCGCTTTGAAAAAGAATACCTGTATACTGATCAGCTCCGCCTGAACCAGATTTATATCAACATTCTATCCAATGCCATCAAGTATACTGAACCCGGAGGACGGATCAGTGTGGATCTGAAGGAAGAAGAGAGTCCCAAATCCGGTTGTGTACGGCTGGTTTATGTCGTAGCAGATACAGGCATCGGAATGAGCCCTGAGTTCATAGAGGCCATGTACCAGCCCTTCTCCAGACAGGTTGACAGCCGTGTCAACAGCATTCAGGGAACGGGCCTTGGTCTTGCCATTACTAAGCAGATGGTCGATCTGATGGGCGGTACGATCGAATGCCAGAGTGAACAGGGGAAAGGCACGACATTTACTGTTGTGCTGGATATTCCTGTAGCCGAGAGACAGCGTGAAGAAATGAGGCTCGACCCGGTTGATGTCCTGATCGTAGATGACGATGAGATCATGCTTAAGACTGCAGTTGATACACTTGAGTCTTTGGGTGCTTCAACGGAACGGGCGGGAAGCGGATTGGAAGCTCTCGGCATGATCGAGCACAGACACCTATCGGGAAAGGATTACGATGTTATCATTGTTGATTGGAAAATGCCTGAGATCGATGGCATTGGAACTATTAACCGCATACGCTCAGAGATAGACTCTAAGACACCTATCTTGCTTATTTCCGCTTATGATTGGTCAGATATTGAGGAAAAGGCAAAAGAAGCAGGTGCAAACGGTTTCGTCAGCAAACCGTTGTTCCGCTCCACCCTCTACGACAAAATCAATAATCTTATCGGAAAAGAATCCTCGTCCATTGAACCTGAGGATGACTATTCCGATCTGCAGGGTATGAGAATACTCGTGGCCGAGGATAATGACATTAACTGGGAGATCGTTTCTGCAATGCTCGAGATGTTTGGAATCACTTCTGAGCGTGCAGAAAACGGACGCGTTTGTGTTGAAAAAATGCGATCTGCGGAAATTGGCAGATATGATCTTGTATTCATGGATATTCAGATGCCGGAGATGAACGGCCTTGATGCTACCAGGGAAATCCGTAAGTTTACTCAAACATGGGCTTCATCAATCCCTATCGTTGCCATGACGGCGGATGCTTTCTCAGAGAACGTTACTGAATGTCTTAATGCCGGAATGAACGGTCATATTGCAAAACCCATCGATATCAAACTTGTTATTAAGGAGATACGAAGGATTAGGGAAGGAAGGAAACAATCATGAAAAAGATAATGTGTGTTTGTTTGTCTGCGCTGATGGCATTGGAAATTGCATCCTGCGGTTCTATGAAACAGGATACAACTGCAGACCAGGGCTTCAAACCCACTCTTGATACTTCCATGAAATGCCAGATAAATGTTGCAGGCGGTTACGATAACTTTGAGGCTCTTGAGGCTGAATTTGACCGTTTCAATGAGTATTATCCCAATGTGGAATTGACTTACACGAAGATTGACGATTATAACAACATGATCGGAACGGTTCTGAACGGAAATGATGCCCCGGATATCTATGTCAATTATTCCTGGATGTATGGACGCGAGCAGTATAAGTCTTCGATTGATCATGCCGAGAATCTGGCAGATACGTCGCTGGGCCTCGATCTGGACTGTGTCCGCGGTAATATCCTGTTGAAAACGGATGACGGCACGCTCCCTATGGTTCCCGTATTTTCAAACACTTACGGCATGCTCGTGAACAATGACCTTTTTAAGAAAGAAGGCCTTAAAGTTCCCACGACATATAAGGAACTCGTTGAAGTATGCAATGCCTTCCGTGAAAAGGGTTATGAGAACCCGATGATGGGCTTTTCCAAAGAAGAGAAAACTTCGCTTTTCACTTTGTCGATGTATCCGTATTTCTGCGGAAGCGTGGCTCAGGATGCTGAGGCTGTCAAAAAACTCAATTCACTTGAACCCACAGCAGGTGAGTATTTACGCCCCTCTCTTGAGAAGACGGTGCAATTCATGAATGACAGCTGTGTTGATCTTAATTCATGTAATGAGATCGAGAACAACTATGATGCTGTTATCCTTCGCTTTTTTGAAGGTGATGTGCCGATGATGACCGCTTCAGGTGATACCGTTTCCGGAACGGAGAAACGTAAGAGCCGTTCGGAGGCGTATATTGCCAATCCGTTTGATTTTACTTTTGTTCCTATTCCGATGTCGGATGACGGTGCCGTTTTCCTTGATATGTCGAATCTGCAGTTCTCTGTCAACAAAGACAGCAGGAATCTGAATATGGCCAATGAGTTTATGCGGTTCCTGATCACTTCAACGGAGCTGAACAACATGGCTCAGAAAAAAGGCCTTATGTCGCCGACAAAAGATCTGTCTTTTAACAGTATGTATGCTGCTTTTGGATCTGTTCCCGAATCACGTATTCTTTCACCTGAAGAGATCGGCATTACAGATGATGCCGTAGCCCAGTTGCGAATGGCCGTTTACGGGGTTGGAACCGGAACAATGACCATAGATGAAGCAGTCGCCGGTTACGGTACGTTCTAGTTAATAACACATCCAAAATCATCACTGCCGGTATCTGGAGTATTATTATGTTGCAAAACTGAACGATGTTCAGTACAATGACCTTGAACATTGTTCAAGGAGTATCTGTTATGTCTGCAAATGATGAAGCAAAAGAATCTATAATTCAGGCTGCGATCGAACTGATCGAGTCATCAGACGGAAACATCAGGAACATTACTGCACGCTCGATTGCTGATAAGAGCGGAGTGTCGCTGGGATTGATCAATTATCATTTCGGGAGCAAGGATAATCTTATAACTATATGTTGCAGCCGGATTATCAATAAAACGCTCATGTCGATGTCACCGGAAATAGTCGACTATTCAAAAGATGACGGACTGACTGAAAAGGAACGGCTGACCTCTTATGCGAAACAGACTTTCGAGTTTATTTATGCTAATGCTTCAACCGTAAAGATTTCAGTTTTGGCAGATATGCAGGAATACTCACCCAACTGCAATTCCGCATTAACACAGAAGGGATTCCTTCTGGCTCTCAGAGGGAATATGCCTGAACAACAAAAGAAGCATATTGCCTTTTCTCTTGCATCAATAATGCAGGCTGCTTTTCTGGCCGGAGACAACGCAAAACAGATTACCGGATACGATCTGAAAACCAAAAAGCAGCGTGCGACTTTTATTACTGACACAGTGGATATGCTTTTTGAAGGTGTGTATGAGAAATAAGAAACTAATCCTGTTAATGCCTTTGCGTTCGATATTATTCATTCTGACCTTCGTTATCGCATCAGCTGTTACGGGTAAACAACTTGAAGACATAAGTAACATCTGGTCAGTTGCAGCCAGCGTTATTAACATTGTGTTTGTTTTGGTACTTGTGCTTATTACAAAAGAGCAGGGCGGATATCTGAAACTTATTAACTATGAGAAGGGCAAGACTCGACTTAAACAGGTATTTGCCATGATCGGAATCATACTTTTGGTTGGTATGGCAGGCATGTATCTGGCAGGATTTATTTGCTATGGCATCATTCCATATGCAGCTCCCATGATGATCGCTCCGATACCGGCTGTTTTGGCGGTGATCAATCTGGTAGTCCTGCCTGTCAGTACGGCATTGGCCGAAGATTCAATATATTTAGGTTGCGGGGTCAGACAAATCGAAAACAAGTATGCAGCCGTAATGGTTCCTGCTTTCTTTTTTGCGATACAGCACAGCTTCATTCCAACGCTTTTTGATATCAGATACATAATCTACAGGTTTATATCATTCCTGCCGCTTACTGTAATTTTGTGCATTCATTACCGTAAACATCAGAATCCGCTGCCGATTATGATCGGTCATGCCGTGATTGATGTGGCTACGGCAGGCCAGATCTTAGCGACATCAGTTATTCCGGGTTTCTATGAGATGATGCTGTCTCAAGCATAGCTCAGCAATCAGATGATCCGTCATTTGGTATAATGAAAATGTTAGATGGCGAAGAATCTGTATGAGGCGCGGAGTATGGCTAAAGATAAAAAAGACGCTACAACCGTATTAGACGTGATCAAATCACATTTCGGGATAGACCGTATGTCTGAATCACGGGCTGAGCGCAGGAGTTATCATGCACAGGAGCAGCGTGAACGACGTCAGGTAAACAACGGTAATGTCGTGGCCGTTCAGGAAGATCAGACTCCAATACAGATCATTGCCGATCAGGCCCCCAGTGAGAGAGCATATGACAACAAGTGTCCGGCATGCGGCGGTACGCTTGCTTTTGATCCTGCGACAGGTAAGCTCTCGTGCGGTTTTTGCGGCAGTGAGGTATTGCTTCAGACTGAACCTGCAGAGCATGAGAAGGGTTATTCTCTTTATGAGCTCCAGAACAATATAGGACGACGTCTGCATAAGGTTGATAAAGTTATCGTTTGCGGTACCTGCGGAGGTAATTTCCTTGCCGCATCCAGTGCAATAACCAGTCTTTGTCCTTATTGCGGATCTAATTCAATTACCGAGGCAGGAAACAGCAACGGAACTTTGGAACCGACGGGCATAATTCCTTTCAAGATCGGAAAGGATGAGGCTCAGGGCATATTCAAGCAGTGGATAAAGGGGAGAAGGTTTTCTCCTGCTGATATTGCGAAGGATTCGCAGATTACGGATCTTACCGGTGTGTATGTCCCTTACTGGGTTTTCGATTGTGACACGATTACGCCGTATGAAGGCAAGTTCGGTAAATACGGCAGTGGAGAAGATTCTTATACTGAATATCATATAAATTCCAGTGTCTGTAAGATGCCTGTACGGAATCTGACGTTTGTGGCTTCGAGCCGTCTCGAGAAAGATTCGTTCTGGAAAGTGGTTTCCAATTTCGATATGAGCGCCATGCAAAAATACGATGCGAATCTTCTTGCTGGTTTCTGGTCAGAGAGCTATACGGTGGATGGCCAGGCAACCTGGCAGAAAGCATGCGTAAAGATATCTGACATGATCAGAAGACAGATCAAGGCTAATGAGAATGCAGATGTAATAGCAAAGATGAATATGAATCCTCAGGCGGCAAATTTAAGAGCCAAATATGTTCTGGCACCGATATGGATCACGTCATTTGATTATCACGGAAAGAAATACAGAGTTCTCATAAATGGCCAGACAGGTGATATTGTCGGAACGTGGCCGAAGTCATACAAGAAACTTGTGCCGGTCATTGTGTTGATCTCAGCGATAGTGATTATGGAAATAATCCTTGCCTATGTCATTTATTTTAATAGTTTATGAGGCACTAAGATGGAAGGCATTTTGGATTGATTTAGGTTTTCTTGACGGGACGGGACCTGTTCCTTATTATTATTTCAGTTTTTATCTTGTTTAGAGGAAAGCAGTAATGAGCTATAACGAAGAATTATCAGAACAAAACGAGAAAGTTGCGGCCGGGATCCTGGGCGCGTTCCTGTTTGCGCTGATTGGCGGTGCTCTGTATATTGCTCTCTATAAAATAGATATTTTCCCTCCGGTAAGCGGAATGGCTGCCATTGTTCTGTCCATTGTCGGGTTCAGGCTTTTCGGTAAGAAACCGAGTCTTAAGAGCGTTTTCGTTCCCATGCTCATAACGGTTGTCGTTATTGTGTTGGCAATTTACCTTACACTTGCCTGGGATGCGTATGAAGTATATGCCATATGGTATGAAAATGGTGAATCGGAGCGCTCCATTACGGCTGGACAGGCACTGCTCTATGGATATCAGTTTTTGGCAGATCCCGGAATTTTGACATATTATGTTAAGCAATTCGGCTTAACTGTCCTGTTTTGCATTGTCGGATCCGTTCTTTTTATAATAGACGGTATCAAACTATACAGGGAACAGAGAGATTATTGATTGGAGACAGATATGCCCAGATCACAAAAAGGTTCATATAATACCAAGCAGTCATGTGAGATACTGAATTTCCTCAAGGAGAATTCCGGATCTCATTTTACGAGCCAGGAGATTTCAGACCATTTCAGGTCGCAGGGCATCAACATAGGCCAGGCAACGATCTACAGACGTCTTGACAGGCTCACGACTGACGGCCTGGTAAACAAATACATAATTGATGAGAAGTCGCCCGCATGTTACGAATATATCGGAACGGATCACTGTTCCAGCGGCAAGTGCTATCACATGAAGTGTGAGACGTGCGGCAAACTTATCCATTTAAGCTGTGAAGAGATCAATGGCTTTTTTGAGCATGTTGCAGAAGAGCACGGCTTTGTGCTCGATCCTAAACGCACGGTATTCTACGGAATCTGCAACGACTGCAGAAAGTGACGGTCATCTGATTATCAGAGCATGTTCGGCCGTCTTGTGACTTCGTCTTTTCTGCGCTTGATTATGCGTGCGCGGAATATCAGGAGTACGATTACGAGCAGCAGGATAAGTCCGGATAACACAGCGAAAGTAATAAGGACGCTTCTTACGTTTGTAAGATTTGTCTTTTTCTCAGGATTTATCTCTACAACTCCGGCCTTTTTCTCGATCTTAACTACAAAAGTTCCTATTAGATACGACTTGTCCGAATATACCTTGTAGAGAGGTATCTCAAGCGTCTGCTGTTCGGCGGACGTATCTATCAGTGCGTTGGACAGGTCAAGTTTATTGGTGCTGCCGAGCTGCGCTCTGGTTGATGTTGTTGTAATAAAAGGATCGAGGACCAGCTTCTGCTCTGAAACATAGAGGTTTGTGTCAGACAGCAGGTCGTTCATCTGGGCGTTTGTTTCATCGATGAGGGGAGAGAACTCACTCTCTGTGATCTCAACCGTTGTGAATGTGGAGTAACCGTATTCAAAAAGCTTGATGAGATCGGCATATCTGATGTCAGGGTCAGCGGCATTGAATACGCAGCCGATAAGCATTCTGTTATTCTTCTTTGCTGCAGCGCAGAGTGTATATCCGGCTGTGTTAGTGAATCCGGTCTTACCGCCGATATAGTATTCGTAACCATACTGTGTCGTATTGACGAATCTGTTGCCGTTTGTGATATCACGTTCGCTGCTGTACTTGTTTGTGGCTTCGATCGTGTAGTTGAGAGTCTTTGCTATCTCAGAATAATTTGTGTTTCTAACTGCTTCGTTGAGAATAAGAGCCATGTCGTAAGGCGTTGTAACGTTATCAGGTGTTGAGAGTCCATAAGCTGAGGAGAAATGTGTGTTCTCGCATCCGATCTCGACAGCCTTTTCATTCATTATGTCGCAGAAAGCTGATTCTGAACCCGCCATCTGCATTCCGAGAACAAGGCTTGCATCATTTGCGGATTTGAGGACGGCAGCGTATACCAGGTCCTTGACGCTGATTTCTTCGCCTTCCTGGAGTCCGAGCTTAACGTAGTCTGAAGTTATCTCATCTACGGCAACTGCCATATCATGATTAATGGTTACTATGTCGGTCATCTCGAGACGTTCGAGAGCGAGAAGGACAGTCATGACCTTGGTCATTGAGGCAGGTTCTTTCTGTACATTGTAATCGCTGCCCAGCAGGATGGAGCCGCTGTCTGCATCGTAAAGGACATATGAAGCTGCTGAAATTGTGGGCGCGTCATCGTGAACTTCTCCGAGCAGATCTGTTTTACGCTCGGAAGCGGTAACAATGCCGTCATTGGGGTCATCGGGAATCTCATCAGCAGATACGGTCCTTATAAACGAATACATAGCAGTAAGCGTAAGGATCAGGGTAAGGAAAGAAACTGTTACTCTTTTTAATTTTGCTGTCATAATATCTCCCAAATGAATTTAACCCGTATATTTTAATGCTTTTTATCTGAAAAACAAATATTGGACTGCTGACTAATTTTTATTATTATTAATAGCCGATTTACTGTATAATTAGCGGGTAAAATGGAAAGAGGCTGTAAATGGCGATTATCAAGACTACAGAACAAGACAGGCTCGACTTCGAATCTTCGGTAAACGAGCTCAGGGAATATTTCTCCCAGTTAAGTGCCCGCAAGGGTAGGGACTTAACATATAACGTCGTGACATACGGATGTCAGCTCAACGAATCTGATTCGGAGAAGCTCTCGGGCATGCTCGATTCAATCGGACTTAAACCGTCAGAGGGCGGCGAACTGGATCCTGCTGACATAATCATATTCAATACCTGCTCCGTCAGAGAGAATGCCGACAGGCACCTGTTCGGCAATCTCGGCGTTTTCAAGGCGTTGAAAAAGAGTGACAGGGACGTGATCATCGGCATCTGCGGATGCATGATGAAAGTTCCCGAGAATGTTGATAAGATCAGGAAGTCATTTCCTTTTGTGGATCTTGTTTTCGATCCGCAGCAGCTCCACAGATTCCCGATGCTCTTAAGAGATTCCATCAGGACCAAAAAGCAGCTCGTAAACATTGCTGTTGACGACTATATTGCAGAAGACAGCTATTTCCCGATCGACAGGAAGAGGAAGTTCAGGGCACTGGTTCCCATCATGTACGGCTGCAACAATTTCTGCACATACTGTATCGTTCCTTATGCCAGAGGCAGAGAGAGGTCAAGAAACTTTGATGAGATCGTAAGGGAGCTGGAGGAACTTGCATCAAAGGGATATAAGGAAGTCATGCTGCTGGGTCAGAATGTCAATTCCTATAAGGGTGAAGACGGAAAGACTTTCGCTGATATATTGAGAGCAGCTTCTGACATCAAGGAGTTTTCCAGAGTCCGATTTATGTCCTCGCACCCGAAGGATCTGTCAGATGAGGTAATTGACATCATGGCAACGAGACCTAATGTCGAGAAGCACCTGCACCTTGCGATGCAGTCAGGCTCTGATGCGGTTCTCAAGGCAATGAACCGTCCTTATACGATCAACAGATTTCTTGAGATCGTTGATACGTTCAGGACAAAGGTCGAGGGTGGATCGCTCACGACAGACATTATCGTCGGTTTCCCGGGCGAGACAGAAGAAGATTTCCAGAAGACGCTTGATGCGGTCGAGAAGGCTAAGTTCGACGCTGCATTTACGTTCCAGTATTCTCCGAGGCCGGGAACAAAGGCTGCCACGTTCGAGAATCAGATCCCTCAGGATGTTGTGACCGAGCGATTTGGAAGACTTATGGAATATACGAACCGTTATGCTGAAGAATCCAACGGCAAGCTCGTCGGAAAGACCATGGAGGTCCTCATTGAAGGCATTAGCAAGGCCGGAGACATGACCTTCAGCGGCAGGACGGTTACCAATCATCTGGTCAATTTTACGATTCCTGCAGAGCTCGGCATCGATGTCGGTCCGGATTATCTCGAGGGAAGACTCTGCGAAGTCAGGATCGACCACGCAAGACCTTATTCCGTTGACGGCGTGCTCGTCAGCCTGAAGGGAGAATAAGCGTGACAGATAACAACGGTTTTGATGAGAATAACGTAAAAGCTGCAGGCCAGTTTCCGATGAGCCTGTCAGACCTGAAGCCTGAAGAGCTCTCTCCCATGATGCAGCACTATGCCGAGATGAAGGCAAAGTGCGAGGATTCGTTCCTTCTGTACAGGTTGGGTGACTTCTATGAGATGTTTTTCGATGATGCAGTAAAGGCTGCCAAAATCCTTGAGCTCGCACTTACCAGAAGAGACTGCGGTTCAGGTTACAGAGCACCCATGTGCGGCATTCCTTTCCATGCATATTCAACATATGCCAACAGACTCGTCCAGGCAGGATACAAGGTTGCAATCTGTGAGCAGCTTGAAGACCCTTCAGTTGCCACGGGACTTGTTAAGAGAGGCATCATAAAGATCCTGACTCCCGGTACCATTACCGAGTCTGGCGGACTTGAAGACCGCAAAAACAACTTCTTAATGAGCATCTACTGTGTAGGCACGCAGTTCGGTGTTGCCTGCGCAGACATTTCGACGGGCGATTTTGAGGCTACACAGCTGACTCTTACTGACAATGGAGAACATCTTATAAACCTTATCGGCAAATATTCTCCGTCGGAGATCATATATAACTCCAATTTTGAGGGTACTCCAGAGATGTCCGCGATCAGAACAGGAACGGATATTGCCCTCACCAGAAGAAATGACAGGGATTTCTCTGAGACATTGTTCAGAAACAGCGGTGCAGCAGTCCAGGAAGCAAAGCTGTTCAGCAATCCCGAGATGATGTTCTGCGCATGCTCGGCACTTATCCTGTATGCTGAAGAAACACAGACAGACAAGGTTACATATCTTGATGTCGTAAGATGCTACAAGATCTCAGATACGATGGAGCTGGATATAGCAACACGAACGGGTCTCGAACTCACTTCTACGATCAGGACTAAACAGAAGAGAGGTTCTCTCCTCTGGGCTATAGACAGAACAAAGACTTCGATGGGCGCAAGACTTCTGAGAAAGTGGGTAGAAGAGCCCTTGATCTCCGTTAAGGCGATCAACAGAAGACTTGATGCCGTTGAAGAAGCAAAAGAAAAATACATGGCGCGCCAGCAGATAATCGAAGGCCTCACGGGCCTGTACGATATTGAGCGTCTGGCTGGTAAGGTGTCTCTCGGAACATGTAATGCCAGAGACCTTTTGGCGCTTAGGAATTCCCTCCGTAAGATACCGTTTGTAAGACAGGGTCTTGAAGAATTCGGCAAGGGAATGTTCAAGGAAATCAAGCTCTCGATGGATCCGCTCACTGATATCTGTGAGCTTTTGGAGAATTCCATTAATGAAGATGCTCCCGTTACAGTAAAAGACGGAGACATCATAAAGCGTGGATTTAATGCCGAATGTGATGAGCTTTACGATCTTGCGAAGAATGCAAAAGAATACATACTCCAGCTTGAGAATAATGAGCGTGAGAGAACAGGAATCAAGACGCTTAAGATCGGTTACAATAAGGTCTTCGGATACTTCATCGACATTCCGAGAAGCCAGTCGGACAAGGTTCCTGAAGAGTATGTCAGAAAGCAGACTCTCGTTAATAATGAGCGCTATATAACTCCTCAGATAAAGGAGCTTGAAGATAAGATCGTATCTGCTTCTTCACGCCGTATTGCTCTTGAATATGAGCTGTTTACCCAGGTCCGTGATCAGGTCTGTGCCGTATCCCAGAAGCTTTTTGATACTGCACGTTCCATAGCACAGACGGATGTCATTACATCCCTTGCTGAACTTGCTGAGGTTGAGAATTATGTAAAGCCGGCAATCGACGATTCTGAGATCATTGACATAAAGGGTGGAAGACACCCTGTCGTTGAACAGATGATGAGATCTTCGCATGAGACCTTTGTTCCGAACGACATAACGATGGATGATGACAGAAGGCTCATGGTCCTTACAGGTCCCAACATGGCAGGTAAGTCAACATTCATGAGACAGACTGCACTCATCGTTCTTATGGCGCAGATCGGTTCGTTTGTTCCTGCAGAGAAAGCGAAGATAGGTCTTGTTGATCACATCTTTACCAGAATCGGTGCATCAGATGACATCTCTACAGGCCAGTCAACATTCATGGTCGAGATGAGGGAAGTATCCTATATTCTCAAGAATGCCACGCGAAAGAGTCTTCTGCTCCTCGATGAAGTAGGAAGAGGTACCAGTACTTACGATGGTCTGTCCATTGCGTGGGCAGTTATTGAATACATCATAGATCCGAACATTCTCTACAGCAGAACGATTTTCGCTACGCACTATCACGAGCTTAACCAGCTCGAAAGGCTTAACCGCGGCGTATATAACAACCACGTTGAAGTTAAGGAAGAAGGCGACAGCGTTACATTCCTGCATAAGATCTCCGACGGAGGAACGTCTGACAGCTATGGTATTGAAGTAGCAAGACTTGCCGGACTTCCTTCAGATGTATTGAAGAGATCCAGAGCGATCCTGTCCGAACTTGAGAGGATCGGTAAGTTCAAGGTCAAGGGCAACCGTGAGAATATCGGTAACGATGAAGAACTCTCCAAGGACGTTATGCCCGGACAGGAATCTTTCTTCAATCCTGACAATGTTGTTTACAGAAAGGAAGATAAGATCCGCCAGACGTTAAGAGAGCTGGATCCTACTAGATTAACGCCCATCGAAGCCATGAACATACTTTATGAATTGAAGCAGAAGTGCTCGGAGGAAGACGTTGGGCAGGATTAATGTATTAGATACCAAGACCGCCAATGCCATAAAGGCCGGCGAGGTTATAGAGCGTCCTGTATCCGTTGTTAAGGAGCTTGTTGATAACGCGATCGACAGCGGTGCCACGAGAGTAACCGTGGAGTTTGCAGGCGGCGGAATCTCACTGATCCGCGTATCCGATGACGGCTGTGGAATGGACAGGGAAGATGCTGAGAAGGCATTCCTCATTCACGCTACGTCAAAACTTCATTCGATTGAAGATATCTATTCTCTCTCAACGATGGGATTCAGAGGCGAAGCTCTCGCGTCCATCGCAGCATGTTCTGACGTAACTCTCACGACATGCCTTAAGGGAGAGAAAGAGGGCACAAAAGTAATTTACGAAGACGGTTCACTCAAAGGTGTTTATGAAAATGCTGCCTGCACAGGAACGACTGTCGAGGTAAGAAACCTTTTTAAGAATCTTCCTGCAAGATATAAGTTCCTAAAAAAAGATTCCACGGAAGGAATGTACATCACTGGACTGATTGAGAAGCTTGCGATTATTGCGCCTGAGATATCAATAAAGCTCATCAAGGACGGAACGACTCTTTTTACCACACCGGGTAACGGTTCTTCACTTGATGCCGTATATGCCGTATATGGCAAGGAAACAGCCAAAGCACTGGTTCCCGTAAGCTTCAAATATGAAGGCGGAAGAATAGAAGGATTTACAGGCCTTACCTCTTTTGTCAGAGGCAACAGAGGACTTCAGGTAGTGTTCGTTAACGGCAGACTTATTCACAGCAAGACAGTTTCTGCCGCTATCGATGAAGCATATAAGAATGCCGTAATGAAGAACAAGTTCCCGATCTGTTTCCTCATGATCTACTGTGAACCGGGAACGGTTGACGTTAACGTCCATCCGCAGAAATCCGAAGTTAAATTCAGTAATGACGGTGATATATTCAGACTTGTTTATCACGGAATTAAGGATGCTCTTAATAAGAGCGGTGAGGCAGGATTATCTTTCGGAGGAATAGCAACAAAGGATGAAGAGGAAACAAGCACAGGCACCCAGCTCCGTTATGATTTCTCTACATCTGCACCTGCGAAAGCATCCGCAAAACAGCAGACACCGTCTGTATCATCTCATAAACTGGGACAGCAGGGTGATCCTGCGGCAGCTAATAAACTCCTGCAGATTTTGTCAGAGTTTAAGCCTGATATCAATGCATTAAAAGAGACTCCTGATGAGCCTTCCATAAAGGAAGATACTGTTGCAGAAACGGTTATTGAACCGGAGCCTTTTGTACCTGCTCCGGCAATCATTGAAGACGTTCAGGAGAACAGGACCCTTACTGATATCGAGAGACTGGCAGCTGCCGATTTTGTAGGAATAATATTCTCAACATACATCATTTTGCAGAATGAAGATGTGTGTTTTATCGTTGATCAGCATGCAGCTCATGAGAGAGTCTTATACGAAGAATTCATGGTGAAGAAAAAACCGGGTGTTGCTCCTGCAGTTGAACAGGTCCTGACACCCCAGGTGCTGACTCTGTCATGGGAAGATTACAGCTTCGTTGAAGATAATCTCAAACGTTTTGAAGAGAACGGGTTTGAGCTTGAATTACTGGGCGACAGACAGATTGCCGTAAGAACAGTTCCTCTCGGAAAGGCAGGCAAACAGTCTGAAGTTTTCTCCCAGATACTTACTGATCTTAAGCGTGAAGTTCCTTCAAAATCAGAGATCTGGTATCAGCTCATCCAGACTACTGCGTGTAAAGCTGCGGTAAGGGCAGGAGATAAGCTCACACAGCAGGAAGCAATGAAACTCATTGAATCTTTGTCGAAGCTTGAAGATCCTTATCACTGTGCTCACGGAAGACCGACTTTCTTTACGGTCTCCAAAAAAGATTATGAGAAAAACTTCAAGAGAATAGTGTGATGAATAAGTCGTTCCCGATATTCGAAAAGTATTCTCATATACCGATTATTGCCGGTCCTACTGCAAGCGGTAAAAGCGCCCTGGCGCTTGAGATCTGCAGGGTTGCTGACGGAGAACTGGTATGTGCTGATTCGATGCAGATATATAAAGGCCTTGATGTAGGAACAGCGAAAGATACAAAAGAAGAAATAGGTGATGTTCCTCATTATCTGACAGACATTGTCGAACCCGGAACAGATTTCTCCGTATACGACTATGTAAGCGCTGCGCTTCCCGTAATTAAAGACATACTTGAACGCGGTAAACTGCCCGTGGTTTGCGGGGGTACGGGTCAGTATATTTCTTCTCTTCTGTACGGCCTTGATTACGGTACGGGAGATGAAGAGGCAGAACTCGAAGCTACCAGAGAACTTGAAAAAGAGTTAGAAGAAGTAGGTATCGATGTTTTATATGCAAGACTTCAGAAATTAGATCCTGAAGCAGCAAAGCTCATTCACCCGAATAACAACAGAAGAGTAATAAGAGCACTTGCTGTTCATAAAGCTTTGGGAATAACTTTCAGCGAGAAAAACCGGAAGTCAAAAGAAAAGGGGCCCGAATATCCGTTTAAGGTCTTCATGATCGATTGGAACAGGGAAGAACTGTACGACCGGATAAACAGAAGAGTCGGTGTAATGGTTCAAAACGGAATAATAGATGAAGCAAAGATGCTTCTTAATTCAGGAGTAGAACGGACTTCAACCTGTTGGCAGGCAATAGGATATAAAGAGATGCTTAATTACCTTGATGGTGAAGAAACATTGGAACAGGCTTGTGACAGAATAAGAATCGGAACAAGACATTATGCTAAAAGACAATTGACCTGGCTTCGAAGCATGGGTGATGATGTAACAAAACTTGCTCCGGCCAGTGCTTCGGACAATGCTGCTAAAGTATTAGAACTCTGTAAATAAAAAAGAGGATGTAATGAAATTTACAACCTCTTTTTTACTGCTTAGTTAAAATTGATTAAATAATTCAAAATATATCTTTGGCTGAAACTATTGCATTATTGTGAAAAGCGTGAATAATAAAGATATTCGTTTCCTAACCACGTTGACAGTGCAAGTCAGTCGATGGTGTATCTATGCAATCCAACAACTTTTCCTAATATCCTGCAGCCTTCAGAATTAAACGGGATTGGAGAATAATCGTCGTTCTCCGGGAACAGATAAGGGATTCCGTTCTTTTTCCCAAAACGCTTAACAGTTGCTTCGTCGTCGATCAGGGCAGCAATGATATCGCCTTCTTCACAGGAGTTCTGTTTGCGGACAATGATGAGATCGCCGTCCAGTATGTGGGCATTGATCATACTGTTGCCGCGTACCTTAAGCATAAAAGCTTCGGAATCACCAATAATAGATTTACTAACAAGGAAAGATTCAGAGTAATCTTCATGCGCGAGTATGGGAATACCGGCAGTAATCTTTCCTATTACAGGAACTTTTTTATAGCTGTTCAGATTCGTCACATTGGAGGTTACGGATGTTTCAGCAATTGTATCTTCAGATGATTGTTTAATAACAATGGCTCTTCTGAGTCCGGGTCTGTATTCGATTACGCCCTGGCTGTCGAGTTGTTTAAGATAAGTATGTACGGAAGACGTGGACTTAAGTCCGACGCCGGCACAGATGTCGCGGACGGATGGTGAGATCTGATTCTCCTGAATGTAGTTAAGGATATAGTTATATACCCTGTCTATGGTTTTGTTATCACCACTTTGCATAGGCGCCTCCAAACATATTTTCTTTTAATAATATCACTAATTAGTACTGTGTCAAACAATTGTTTGTCACCGGTCTGATTAAATAAATTTTCACGAAATGAGGTGGGAAGTATGAAGACATTGATCGGATTCCCTGATGACGATTATGATTCTTTGGGACAGTCCGGTAAAACATTTACTTATGAAGAGGCCTTGGATGTTATTAGGAGAAAGCTGAAGTATCTTCGGATAGATCTAGGTATTGATTCGAAGATGGAAAAAGAACTGGTTAAGGAAATGATAACAGCATATTCTGATAAGCAGATAAGCCTTATGGACTTGTATGCTCATTTCTATGCGCCTTGCAAGATTACGGATCCTGAATTCAAAATTATGGGGTGTGGCGATATGTCCGACGTCATGATAGATTTCTCGGAAGGGTATGAGAAATTTATCAAATCCCTGGGAGACGAGTATGTGAATTACATGATCCGCAGAAGAAGTGCTGCAATTCTGTTAAGCAAAATCATGACGCTTCCGTATCCGGTTTCAAAGATAATGTACATGCGTTACTTTAAGGAAAAATCGGATCTGGAAATAGCTGCAAACATGTTTTTCAGCAGGGCAACTTTTTACAGACTCCATAAAAGCGGACTTGATAAACTTACTGCAATGTACTTTCCTCAATTTGCACAGATGAGTGGAAAGGATGACGATTCTTATGATACTGAAGGCTCTGAAGAATCGGCCAGTCCGGAAAACTCTGAGGAATAAGTGAATGAACTGGAGGATGAAACTTCTTACTTTTATCAAACAATGCTATAATCGGCGCTGAAGGTAATTATTATGACATTGAATCAAGAAGATAAAAGTACAGTTTCCACTCCGGCAGGTTATGGCAAGAGCAATGCCTTGCTCGACTTTTTGGGATGCTCATACCGTGCGACGGTAAGGCTTTTCAAGACGCTTCCTTCCAGGGTCATTAATTCTGTGAAGCGTAAGATAAAGGAATACCGCAACAGACCGAAAAGAACGGATATCAGCCGTGTTTACGTAGTTGTTGGATATACGACAAAGAAACGCGTTGATGAGAAGTTCAATGCCGAGAGGAGGATGATGATAATCAGAAGGGGTCTTCTGATACTGATTTTCCTTTTGATAATTTTCATTGCCGTAAACCGGTTTACGGAAATGATAAATTACGGTGAGTTATCACAGATATTCGGTGTTGATTCGTTTGGTGAAGTTGTTGAGAACGATCCGTTTGCCGACAGGACAACTCAGAATACGGGCATTGTGGTCACTGAAATGACAGAATCTACCTGATTGATTGCTTATCATACCGAAAAAGTATAGTTATCATTCCGAAAATGAAAGTTCAGTTTTCTGAACTTTCATTTTTTTAATTCCCTATTGAAATTGGAAAATTGTTGTAATACTATACATAACGATTGGTTTAAATTAGGTTGTTTACCTAAGCTTTCAGTCTAAAAATGAATTTTTAGCCGCGCGAACTTGCAAAACGTTCCGGGCAAAAGAAAGGTGGAAATCTTATGGATTACAAGATTGAGAATGAGTATCTTAACGATCTCATGCAGAAGGTTATGGCAAGGAATGCTAATGAGCCTGAATTTCACCAGGCAGTATATGAATTCCTTAACTCTATCGCACCGGCTCTTCCGGTACACCCTGAGCTTATCGAGAAGCAGGTTCTTGAGAGAATCGTAGAGCCTGAGCGTCAGATCATTT